>Ga0209935_1001666_pt1 | contig 32700 bp, 48 predicted proteins | sample ThiBio_1000_plan_2_FD_183958 | JGI IMG/M metagenome (GOLD analysis project Ga0209935, IMG submission 183958) | Wastewater bioreactor microbial communities from Cape Town, South Africa - Thiocy_cont_1000_plan (SPAdes) | ecosystem: Engineered > Bioreactor > Thiocyanate-remediating >...
GACTCTCGAGCAGCAAGCGAGCCATCGCAACGTCTCCGATCCGAGCCGCGCAATGCAACGGCGTTCCGTATCCACTGGAGCGTTCAATGTCGGCGCGTGATTGAATCAACAACCTTGCGACTCTGATGCTGCCATGACGAGCAGCGCAATGAAGCGGTGTGCCGTGTTTCAACGCAGCCTCCCAATGTATGGGCGCTGCTGCTGCGATGAGTCGCTCGGCATCGTGAACGCGATCTGTCTTGGCAGCTTGGTAGAGAAGCTCACCGAGTCCTGCACCATCGCTGAGCGTATTACCCATCCTCTTCTCTCTCTCTTTCTCACTCTCTCTCACCACAAAGACAACCGTGCGACAAGCTGGGACTCGAGCAAGAGATGCGAACACAAACAAACACAGAACAGCAAACTAATCTAATCGATACATCCGAACCGACTCGTTGCGAGACGTATCTCATCTCTTCTCTATCTCCCTCGCTCGCGTGTGCATCACACCTATCTCGGTTGCGCTCCTCAAACGAGGTCGACAGTAGTTATTGCGATGGAGTCGAGTTCGATGTATGGGCGTACTATCGTGGTACTACACAGTCCAACTTATTCTCAACTCAACCCAACTCAACGAACATCCATCCATCGATCCATCGATACATCCATCCATCGATCGATCCATCCATCGATCCATCCATCGATCCATCCATCGATCCATCCATCGATCCATCCATCGATCGATCGATCGATCGATCGATCGATCCATCCATCCATCCATCCATCCATCCATCCATCCATCCATCCATCCATCCATCCATCCATCCATCCATCCATCCATCCATCCATCCATCCATCGATCCATCCATCCATCCATCGATCCATCCATCGATCCATCGATCCATCCATCGATCCATCGATCCATCCACTCATCGATCTACAAAGACACGTACAAATCAACAATTCAAGAACGAGAACAACAACCACAACAACTCTCGTGGCATGGCTCCAATCAACGAGCTCCTCTCAAGAGTATAAATCTCCATCAACACTCGAATCGCTCGTCGATGCTCGTCCGATGCAAGAAAGTGAGTGTCGTGTGTCCATACACCATACGCTTGCAGCTCTGCCACGCGACTCTCGCTCAGCATCTCGTTCATCTCGGCCGACAACTTGGATTGTACCAACCGCACAATGTCACCGCTGAGTGGCTGATCGATCAGTGTTCCAGGAGCATGGTAGTACAGCAACAGTTTGGTGACTTTGGTGTCATTGCTCAATGCTGCTTCCATCGTCGTGCTCGAGCGCCACAACGAGAGTGCCGCCGCATCCGCACGAGCCGACAAGAGCTCCAACACCAACTCCTTGTTGTGTCGTGATGCACCAACGTGCAGTGCCGTGAATCCTCCATCCATTCGAGCATTGACATTGGCATTGAGAGCAATCAACCGTCGCACTCGCACGGTATCGCCATCGTGAGCCGCAGCGATCAATGGAGTCTGGAGCCACTGGTTGCGCGCCTCGAGATCGGCCTTGCACGACACAAGGAGTTGCATCATCTCACTCGAGCGGCACGCAAAGAGTGCTGTTGCTCGTGTATCACTGTCACTCGTCGCCAAGAGCTCTTGGCCGTTGTCAAGTCGAACATCTGGATCGAGTCCAAGCTCCAATAGTCGTCGAACAACAGCAAGTAACTCGAGCTCGACCGATGAGTGAAGCAGCCATGCCGCAAGAGATGGATGATGCTCGATCATCTCAACGCTCACGAGATTCACGAGCCACTCGGCAATGTCACTAGCGCTCGTTGGCGTCACTTCATCTTCTTGTCGGTGATTGAGTGCTCTCATGCGATGAACAATCTCGTCGTCAAGTGTCGCTGCTGCTGCCGCCACTGGAGGGCCAGTGTCTGATGCTCGTGCTCCATGCGATGCCTGCAAGATATCGATAATGTTGGAGACACTAGGTACGCCACTATCAATGCGACGAGGTTCGATTCGGAGACTACGCGAGCATGCATCCATCTCGCTCAAGTCCAAGAGTTCAATCAAGTGGTGGAGGTCTTGCGTGGCGGGATCGAGGTCGAGATTGCTCAGGTCCCTCGCGCCTCGTTCGAAAATCTCGGTGAGAATCGAGAATCGCCTCTCACACTTGAGCCAGTTGATCGCCGGTGGCTCCAAGAGATCAGGAGCTCCTTCTTCGAGAAATGTGAGATCAGTCAGAGAGAGCCCAAGGAACGGAATCGCTGCTCCTGTGGCTGATCTTGTCGCGTCTCGAAGAGCAGAATAACCGCGCTCGCTTGTGGTGATCGCTTCAACGGCCGAATATCGTTGATGGCGCTCAAAGTCGAGGGACTGCACAACGGCAACCAGCAACGATGGTACGAGCGCGCGTGAGACCGAATCGTCTGACAAGCCTCAAATCATAATTCGTATACCAACGATTGAAACGTACATTTCGAAGCAGCTTGCATCGGAAGATCGCTGTTCGTCCCAAGCCCGACGCGATGGCATGGCAATCATGAAAGTTGGTGAGCTCTCTCAGCTCCTGGAGCGCACATATACACACATATCATGGTTGAGTTTGTCACTGAGTCTCCCTCACACACTCTCGCAAACGATACGTACCACAAGCACATCAACAAACTTGGCATACAGCAACGCTCGATCATTGAAGCTCGTTGCTCGAAGAATCGAGCCCCCAGCGAACGAGAATGTTCGATTGAATCGTTGAATCAGTTGCATGATATGCGGCGAGTTCTTCTGTCTCGAGGGTTTGCTCCATGAGAGATTCATAAACTCTCCAGGCATCAAACGAGCAAAGATACGAGCAGTGTCACGTGTGAGCTGTCGAGCAATGGCTCGTGCGCTCATGCACTTGATTGCTTCGATCGCTTCGGCTTGAGAGCTACACGGAGCGTTCGAGCTTGGTACAGTGGGTTCTGGAACCGCCTCTCGATCTCGATCTCGGCCTCGGTGCTGTTTCGATCAATGCGCCATTCCATACATTTAGAAACTCAGGCATAGATCGTATGTATGGCGAGTAGCATTGGTGATTGCAGCGGCAAATACATACAAGCCAAGATCGAATGGCCTGGATCATCATCGTCATCAACGACGACGACTGATGATTCGATGCGATGGCAGATACTTGTTCGATTCGTGCGAGAAGCCGATCCATTTCAACCATCAAGTCCGTATCATCGGCATCGCACAAGTCGTTGTTGAATGGATACTCGCTCGTCCATAGTTTGAGGAGATTCAAGGTTCTGATGGATGATTGCTTGTCAGTATGTGTCTGTCAAGTTCAATGCACGTTCTTATGTGTGCTTGATAGATTGGTCGACTGGCAAATCGTAATATGACACCAATCTCTCGCTCTCTCACACATATGGCTGCCTTACCTCAATACGACAGGAGTAAACTGAGAGGGACTCGAGTCGAAGAACGAGTGAGCGCCGTCGAACTCGTCATGTATCGTGCGAATGAGCGTCGAGGCCTTGTCGCAGATGGTGCGATACACCATCAACAAGCAGCGAGGTAGATTGGTCGGCGTTCTCGCTGCTACATTCACATGAGTGGTTTCGAAGATGAAACAACCAGAGAGTGAGATACAGGTCGTTCGTTAGATTCGCTCGCGAGGTCGCGTACGAGTTGGAGATAGGACAACGCGAACGATGGCGCCAAGCGATGCCACTCGCTTGATACTCACGTCGTGCGAGAGGTCGTCCTCATCGACCGAGCATACGCCTTGCCAAAAGTACTCTTGAATCTCGCGCTCCGAACGCAGTGGCAAACATGAGTCATCAGGCGAGGTCATGGTTCAGCAATGGTCATCAGTGATTGTTGCACGAGACACTCGTGTGGTTGATACGTGGTGTGAGAGCGAGAGCGCCAACAACAGCAACAAACTCATGATCGGCATCGGCAGAGATTGGAGAAGTGGCACCACACAGGAGTCTTCCTCTCGCTCTCGGCTGTGATGGTTTGGATTGGTGGCCGTGTGTTTATGATGAGCACAAGCTCCAACACCACAAGTGCGTGTATGAGACGAGAGGCTACGATCAATGCAACGAGCTCTGAGAGAGTGGCGCCATCAACATGATCAAAGGAACGAGAAGATCTCGAACAAGAGCTCGTTTGGAATCATCGACATTGCCGACCACTCATCGACCAGCGATCGAATCATCGTCATCGTTGAGATGGCTTGCTTCATCCATGATGGAGCATATCGATGTCGATCTGGCTGCCATGTGAACGTGCCTGGCAGCCATTGATTGGCTCCAATCAAATGCACTCGATTGCCTGCCGTGAAGGCGATGAGATCTCGATGCTCGTCGAATGCAACATCGCATGGCACCTCATCTCCACAAGGGAGCGATGAGACTTGGTGGCCTTCGTGAGTGAACGCCCTCAGCCGACGGTTATCCGTGTCGGCGACGATGATTCGGCCTTGGTTGTCGACGCACACGCCATGTGGGAACCCGAACTTGCCTGGCTTTCTTCCTCGAGAGCCGAACTCGAACAAGAACGAGCCATCGATCGACGACAATACTTGCACTCGATGATTGTTGGTATCAGAGACGATGATTCGATATCGATCATCATCGATCGCAACTCCAGATGGATGGTCGAACTCGCCAGGTTGAGTTCCTTCTCCGGTTGATAACAGAATGGCGGACTGACAAGAGTTGCATTGTTCTTGGCTTGTTGAATCTACACATAACGTAGGAGCGACCCTGAGATTCGACACATTCCTTGGAATGAGATTCAAGTTGGTCAAATGCTTGGATATGGCGCTTAAGGCATTGTTTCGAAGGGAGTGTGGACCAATCCAGTGTACGTCTCACTCACTTACTTGGTGGTTCGAGCGATTCGTTTGCTTGATCCTATCGGTTGAATGATGTGATGCAGAACTCGAGAGACTCGCGATGTGGCCTTGAAGCAACTGGTACTAAGCCAGAGAGAACTCACAGAAGTCGAACTGAACGACTTTCTTCGGGAAATTAAGTTGATGAGGTGCGATTGAGAGAGAGTCGATTATGGATAGCACTAAAATCATGTGTCAGTGAATGGTATCTTACACAAGCAATCACTGAATGGTCGATCAATACTTGTAGTGTGCTCAAGCACAAGTTCGTTGTTGAGTTCTTGGGAATCTCGTTTCGAACCCAAAACGAAATGGTTCTCGTGATCGAGTTCATGCAACATGGCAACTTGCGAGATTTGCTTGATCGCAAAGGAGACAACTTGTCATGGAAGTTTCGATTGAGATTGCTCAAGGATGCAGCCAAAGGAATGTAGGTTTCTCTATCTCGATCTCTCTCGCTGAACATGATTCGATTTGAAGGGAACACTGACTAATACCGAGTATTCTATCGATCGATCGATGGATGGATGGTTGGTGATATAAGGTGCTACTTGCACTCTCGCAAGCTGATCCATCGAGATTTGAAGCCACAGAATCTGTTGATCAACGGCGCATGGACATGCAAGATTGCAGACTTTGGTGTCTCGACCATCAAGCCACAACAGACACAAACCATGACATGCATCGGCACGCCAGTGTACATGAGTCCAGAAGTGCTGGCGAAGAACAAGTACAACGAGAAGGCTGACGTGTACGTTGTTGCTGTCGTTGCTGTCGGTATTCCTTCATCTTCGGTGCTTGCTTGTTTGACTGACAGTGGGAGTATGGGGATGAGACAGATATTCGTTCGGAGTCGTGATCTTGGAGACCTACACAGGTCAATATCCTTATTCCGAACATCGAGGCATCAATCACATGCAGCTACTGTTCAAGATTTGTGTTGAAGGCTTGCGACCTGACGCATCGATGCTTCCTCCAGCTCTTCGAGAGCTCGTTCTTGATTGCTTGTGCGTTGGAACAAAACAAACACACACAAGAGCGAGGCCGATGATTGATGATTGGCTCAATCTGACGAGAGTCCGGACTAAAACAGAAGCGACGAGATGAAGCTTCGACTATGAATGAACGAATGAAGCACCTGCCGTCGGCTATTCCGGTGGATCACACTCTGAGCACAGATGCCGCCCAGTGGCCGGGGTCGGGAGATCAACTCGCCAGTAGCACAGCATTGACCAATTCGAACCTCACAGAGATCGAGATCCGCATCGACGACACGGGACTGCACGAGGATGTACAAGAGTTTGAACAACTAGAACGAGAAGGTCAAGCTGTGGACGATGAGGATGACCAACGAGCGCGACTGCTCGATGAGTACGATCAATCCGTGTGATCAGCAGCATTGTAAACAACACAGACATTTATGTTTGTTCGTTAGTTAGAATCGGATTTTGTTTGAGGAGCGCAATACGTGCTTGGTATCAGGGCAGAGATCTCGATAGATAGGGACAGAAGGTGGAGTACGTACACTCGCAGTTCATCACGTGCCGGTCGATGGTTCGTGCCTTGCATCGCAGGAACAAGTCCGGGAGGGAGACAGAGCGTTGTAGCGAGCGAGCGCAGGAACGAACGAGGGAGGCAAGGGGGATTTGCCCGTTGCGCGCGAGTGCAGTGGAGAGGTCGGTTGGTGTCTCTCGCTCTCTCGTTGATACCGCAGCAGCAGCAGGCGCGACGCTCCCGCCCTCGCTGCTGTTGTTGTTTGCTTGCTTGCTTGCCTGCCTGCCTGCCTGCCTCCACCATGGACGCTGCGCGATATCGCTTTCGTGTGACTTGCGTACCGTTCGGATCCTCGGCGAAGCCAACGCCACGCAAGCTCCGATTCGTGCCTGCGCTTCGCGGCCTATTGTTGGACGAGGTACGACGCCGACGCCGACGCTCTCGCCTTGGCGCCACGCACGACCTGCTCGCTCGACGGCGCGCGCCCGCCCGCTCGCTCGCTCACGCCTCTGCCGGCAGCGGGACCTCGTTTTGTTGGAGCACTTTGTCGCTGTCGTGCAGGGTGGCCACGATGCGCCGAGCTCCAGCTCTCCGCCCACGGCCGTGTTGATACCCAAGGACACCGACGACGAGGCCGCCGAGGCCGCGAGCGGAATGACGATCCAGCTGCTGCCCGACGACGCCGCTGCCGCTGCCGGCCCGCTGCGAGCCTCGCAGTTCGCCGCGCTCTTTGCGCCTCCGCAGCAAGGCGCCGTGGCATCGCCTGCCACTGCCACATCGGCACCTGCAGCAGCAGCAGCAGCGGCGTCGTCGTCCCACCACGGCACCGCGACCTCGGCACCAACGCTGCCATCGCTCGCTGCAGCAGCCGCCACCGCCGCCCGCCACTCGACCTCGTATGACGCCTCTCGAGACCGACGGACCGCCGACACGCGCCAAGCCGAGCAGCGAGCGCCATCGTCAGGATCTCAAGGCACGTCTCTCTCTCTCTCTGCGTGTGTGAGAGAGCATGGGCAGCAGCGCGCGCATATGTCCAACATCGCAGCATCTCACGGCCAAGCTCTTGCCTCGTGTCTCCCGGGCCTGTGCGTGGCGTCGGTGGCATCGGTGGTGTTTATGGCAGCAGTCTACTACGAGCAGGCATCGACGCACAACACCTCGATCCCGACCTCGACGCTCATCTTGCGCGTGAGCCCACACACGACGCCCATCAATCTCGTCGAGGTCGAATGCAAGAGGTTCGGCAAGATCAAGCGCATCAGCGTGCTGCACGAGAACCTCCACGGCTCCATCGAGTTGGAGGTGTACTTTACGCGTGCCCACGCTGCGGCGGACGCCCAACGCGAGCTCACGTCCGATCGAGAGTTCCCATCGGATACCGGCTCTCAACGATCTATGCATCCGTCGTTCCGTGTGATCGAGGCGTACTTTACCAATGTACGTGCCCCGAGCACTCCCACACTCACCTGCTCACTCACTCCCTCACTCACTCACTCACTCACTCACTCACTCACTCACTCACTCACTCACTCCCTCACTCCCTCACTCACTCACTCACTCACTCACTCACTCACTCACTCACTCACTCACTCACTCACTCACTCACTCACTCACTCACTCACTCCCTCACTCACTCCCTCACTCACTCACTCACTCACTCCCTCACTCGCTCACTCGCTCACTTGCTCACTCTTGCTTGCTTGCTTGTTCCCTGGAACAAGGTGAGTCGAAGGCTTTGGGTCGGAAACCTTCACCCGAGCGTCACCGAGGAGCATCTCAAGGAGGAGTTCCGCAAGTTCGACGAGACGGTGTCGATCGAGCGACGCTCTAAAGGAGCATTCGTGACGTTCGAACATCTCAAAGCTGCCGAGAGCGCCATGATTGCGTGCCAAGGTCGGTATCTCCGTGCCGAGTCGTCATCAGCCAATCGATGGCCGATGGTGATCGACTTTGAGGTGCGTCTGGCACCCAACCAACCAACCAGCCAGCCAGCCAACCAGCCAACCGACCAACCAACCAACCAACCAACCAACCAACCAACCAACCAACCAACCAACCAACCAACCAACCAACCAACCAACCAACCAACCAACCAACCAACCAACCAACCAACCAACCAACCAACCATCATGAGAACAACCCTAATATCTCGTGTATGCGATCCGTGTCTCCTTTGCAATGCTTAGAGTGATCAATACGCCACGCCTCGCAGGTCTCGCAAGCAAGCCAATCGACAAGCCTCTCGCACTCTCGAACCAGCAGCCGAGGCGCCTATGATGAACGGCTATTCATCATCAGCCGGTCCTACTCCTACCCCTGTAACCACCACCACTGCCACCACTACCACTTCTACAACCCCTTCCTCTACTCCTGCTCCTATCGCGACTCTTCCTACACGGCCTCCAACAGTGTTCCGCTCTCCGTCTTCGCCTCGATATGCAGTCGACTTCTCGCCGTACTCCCCAGCGGAGCAGGATTGGTCGAACACTGGCGAAGCAAACGCAACCACTGGCAATGAGGGAGCGAGCACCGCCGAGCACTCGACACTACTCGAAGGATGTGTGCCGCACGAATCGAATGCCGCCAAGCCGGGCACCATCGATTGGGAGAGCTCGATCCGAGTCGACAACCTCGCCGACGAATACACCGAACAACTGCTCCGCCACCTCGATCAAGCGAACTCCACATCGACGTCGCTCAACCTCAACCCAGTATGGGAGGGCTCCTCATCGTCATCGTCGAATGCTGCGGCCACACAACAGCACCACCACCAACACCACCAACACCACCACCACCACCACCAACAACACCACCAGCCACCACCACCACTGCCTGATGGTGTGGTAGGTGAGGACAACAACACATCTCGCAAACGAACACCCGACGCAGCCAACATCACGCACTCGACCGACGAGCCGGCACCCAAGCGACGACGTGCGTCGACCGGCCGACCCCGTGCGCAACGAGCACCTCACGGAGCTCAGAAACTGACCAAGCGAAAGAGCATCGCGGGAACGTCGGCCAAGGCGCCCGAGGAAGTCAACGAGGAGTTTCTGGCGTGTGCCAGATGCCAGGAGCTCCTTGCCGAGCACAGGGCCCATTTTAGGGAAGCGCACTGGCCCGAGCCGGCTATCGTCATTGGCAAGCGATGGATCGAGCAGTGGTTTCGGCTCAAGTTCCGCACCGAGATGCCGTCGATCGCCGTCGCCGACGATGAGAACGAGACGGCGACGGGCGAGCAGACCGAGACCGAGCTCGACTGCCGACCAGAGAGCTTCACGCGAGCCGAGTTCCTCGCGACCGAGATCAACCCCTTCCTGCGCTCGCTCTCGATGGAGACCGTCAGGAACTCGGACCCGTTGTATCGATGGTTTTGCGACGAGATTCTGCACTTGAAGAGCGAACGACCTACTGCTCGCTTCACTCTGCAGCGCGTCATGTCCGAGATGCAAGTGCGAAGGACCTTGCGTGGTCCTGATGTCGTGTGTTCATTGATGGCAGATGAGGAACCAACCGGTGTGAGTGAGCGATTGCTTGAGTAAGTGATTGCGTGAGTAAGTGTTTGTTTGTTTGTTTGATTATGTGAGAAGGCAGACACGTCGTCAAGATATTGCCTATGAATGAATGGATGAATGGACAGCTTCTCTGTGGCTGTCACATGTATTAACGCAGTAACAAGTAGGTTGGTTGGTTGGTTGGTAGGTTTACAATGTGAGAGGGTATGTATGATTGATCACTTGGGTGTCGTTGGAGGTACATCCTTGAACACCGCGTATTGAGGCTCGTACAACGAGAACGTGTACATGGCCACTAGCGCCGTACCGTCGCTGAGTTGTACATAGAACAAGAACGAATACCTTGCAATGATCAGGACGAACATTGGTGCAAGCAGGAACAAGAGGAGCGCACAGCCTGCGGCGATGCCTGCGAGCTTCGCGATACCGGTGATCGTCACGGCGCAGCCGAGAAACTCGGGCGCGAAGGCAATGTCGAAACCGAACACCGCGACCACAATGATCAGCGGCACGAGCAGCAGCGGCAGCATCGGGCCGATCGAACGGAGCGACAGGATGCGGCTGGCGCTCGTGATCGACACTGCCGTTGTGTAGGTCTGCGACAGGTGTTGGTCAAAGTACTGCGAGACGGCCTCTCGTACATGGCCGTTCGAGATGAGCTCGAGACGAAGGAGCGGAGCATACGGCGTGGCGTGATCGACAGGTCGCTGGTCGAGCTCCACATCTGGCAGGCCGAGTGTCATGCCCCGGCTGACAAGTGCAGTATATTGGCCGCAAATGGCGTGCGGTTGCGAGATCAGGAGCCACGCCAGTTGGAAGAGCACCATCGCGGCGCTCGAGATGGCAAACAGCGTCGGCGTCACCCACGTCAAGGCCTCGATGCTCGATGAGCGAATCGTGGGAGCCACATCGACCGGAATGCCACGGTTGGGGTTGTGCGGATCGAGGTAGCACTCTGCCGCTCCCGTGCACCGGTAGGTGTTGTTGTGCGGGCATGGTCCAGTCGGCCATTCGGTCTGCACGATGAGAGCCGATCAGATGAGACTGCCAGCACTCTCTCTCTCTCTCTCTTATATGGAACGTACTTGAGCCGTAGAAGCTTGGGACATGGTGAACAAAAGACCTCCCACGACAGGACCCACTACAAGAATGGCGAACAAGGCCGCGAGAAACCTACATGGATCGAGGAGCGCCCACCAATCAGTCAGCCGACTGATTGCCGTTGTTGCAAGCCAAGAGAAGCATCACGTATTGCTTGTTGCTGTCGTCGTACAAGATGACAATCGCTTTCCACAATAGCTTTGCTCGTGTCGAGCTGAACACAGAGAACTTGGGAGCGACATTGGCGCGAGAAACGAACTCTTGACGAAACTCAACCATGGCGAGAGATAGCGATAGATAGAGATAGCGATAGATAGATGGGTGGAGGGAGAGAGTGGGGAGGTATGAGAGCGGACGGTGAGCGAGGCGGCTTTTATGCTGCGCGCAGATTCTTGTCGAGTTTTCTCTCGCTTTCTCTGCTGTAGGAGTTGCTGTTCTTATTTTCTCCCTCCTTGCCTCCGAACTGCTGCAGCTGCAACAATAAGTGGTTGTGCCACAATCCAGAGGGAGGAGAGAAGTTTATACAATGACCTGCATGCCAACATGACTTGGTTGGCCCAAAATTAATAGCAATACAACCACAACCAGTCCTGAAGACAAGAGAGAGAGAGATAGAGGTATCACGGTCTTCTTATGGCATCGCGTACGGCAGGCCCTCCTCTTGTGAGCGCCTCACGTCTTCGATCGTGATTGGTGGTGCCGAGGCCCAGGAGTTTGATCCAGCTCCTTCTGCTGCTTGAACCTCAATAACGAACCGTGACGGGTCTATCTCGGCGAACACTTGATCAAAGTGACCCGGTGCGCGTTGCTCGAGAGCTCGTCGGGCCTCGCGCAACAGTCGCAGCGTCTTCAAGCGATGGAAGAGGGCCACGGCTTGGATTGGCGTTCCTGGGAGGTGCGGATGCTCGTCGAGGAATGCTGGACACCGAGTGGCGTTGGTCTCCCAGTTGCGATTGTGCTCGCGGTGGTTGTCAACCTCGCGCGCGCAAAAGTAGCACCACTTGGCGTTGCACATCGAGCACGTCATGCCTGTGCACGTGGCGCTCTCTCTCGCAGTCCACACTCGGCATCTGGGGCACAGTTGAATGGCTCCCTCGTCGAGTGCCTTTTGGATAAGGTGCCGCGCCGTGGCTTCAATGTCCAAGTTGTGCAAGCACGAGCGCCACGCCACTTTGTGCTCCTCGCAAAAGTGCTCTCGACACGTGGGGCACGTTCGACACGGCCCACGTTCGTCGTCTGGCGGCAGGTAGGCCGGATCGCCTTGGTGGTTCGGTAGCGGACATAAGACGCCGCCTTGCTGCAGCGTAACCTCGGTCGTGGCCCAGTTGCGAAGCACATCGTAGCGCTCGCTACCGGCGACGCGACACGATGGGAGGTACAGAATGCCGTCACAGCCCGGCTGACAGCAGCGAATGACATACGAGCCGAAGATCTGCGGGAGGCGGTCGTTGCGCACCATCACCGACCGCAAGCTATCCTGAGCTGCCATGTACGCCTCGAGGCCATTGGCATTGAGTCGGTGTGGCTTGCCAGCTGCGGTACAGCCGTGGAACTCGAGTTGTATCGAATCGGGCGAGCCAGAGTCGCTCGAGTCGATCGATTGCGTAGTTCGAGCTGCGCCAGCCGCCGCGTGACATTCGTCGGCAGACCGAGTCAAGTCATTGACGGCTGGTTGTGTGGTAGGCAGCGCTTGGCCGTTGTTCGCTTGCAATGCTTGAAGCAGTGCCTCGAGCTTGATGGCACCACTCTTGGTGGCGAAGACCGCCCTGGCAACCACCTCTGCTGGGCTCGTCTCGACCGAGTGCGAGGTGTTCTTCGCAGCTTCGGCTGCCTCTCGCACCGCCGTGGCATCGACAGGAGAGGTAGTGGCCGCCGTGATCGCTGTTCGCGCGCGGTCCCTGACGAGTTCGGCCGCCACCGCCACGCGGTCGAGGAGCTCGCGAGGCACTTGTTGGTGGACATTCGGCAGCACGACGTTGGCGCCTTCGACCGAGAGCGAGCGACACACCGAGCGAGTGGTGCCGCGATCGAACGAGACACGGCGAGCAAGCTCACCACGGCACAGGAACGCGAGCTCGATGATCGGCCCCGAGCTCTGACACACAAAGCACTCGCCCTCGATCGAACCCGAGAACACTTGCTCCCACGACATTGCTGGATTGTCGACCATCACTGATTCGCTCTTGCAGCGTCGACAGCGAGGGCGAACAGAAGCAGGCTGGAGCTCCTGAGGATACGGATTGCCATGGCCGTCGGAGCCGTACGGTACGTGACGCGACAGCGCGAGACACTCGGCTTCGGTGGCGCAGCGAGGCGAGTGTGCCTCGCCCAGCTGCGGCGTGGCTTTCCTCGTAGGAGTGGTGGCGGCAGCATCGTGGGTTTGGCGCGGGAAGCAAGGAGCGGTGCATGCCGTGCACCACACGAAGAACTTGGAGGTTTCGAAGACGTCGCGCTCGATGTTCGGCAGGTCGTGGTGCACGAGAGGCAGCGGCTCGTACTGCGGCCGAATCCACGGCACGTTGGTCTCGTTGTTGAGGTTCGCTGGTGGCGCGTTGTTGGTGGTTTCGACTCGTCGACGGACCAACTGCAACACGGTGTTCTGCATCAATTGGAACTCGGTCAATCGCTGATGATCGAGCATCAAGGTGCCTGAGCGAATGAGCTGCTGCTGCGCAACCGGAACGCCAATCTCGCGATCGTGCGCGAGTAGACGCTTGAACTCGCTGACCGAGATGTCGGGACTCGGCATCGCAATCGAATACGTGTTGTTCTGGTAGCGCACGAAGCAATAGTACGAGCGCTGGGGTGTCGCGGCATCGCCATCGAGATCCGCATCAGATGCATTGTGAGGCGGAGCAGCCGCCGCGGTAGCCATTCGTAGAGAGCTCTCGCGCGATGGTGTCGGCAGCAACAACGACCCAGCGAACACGATGTGGCCCAAGCACACGATCGATCAATCGATACCAACACGAGCTGTCGTTCGAGCGTGTAGTGGTGGCGTTGTTATTGGTGGTGGTGGTGGTGGTGGTGGTGTGTTGGTGGTGGTGTGGAGGTGTGGTGGTGTGGTGGTGTGGTGGTGTGTTGGTGGTGGTGTGGAGGTGAAGAACAGAGCGAGCGTTCGGCGAGTGTGGTGTGGCAGGGAGGGCGACGACAAGCAAACGGAAGCCGCCGCCACTGTTCGAGGGAGCGACCTGCACTACGAGCACTACGGACGCCCCAACCGCCACGCGGAACCATACGAGTCGCACTGTGCGGTCGCTACTCTCCAGCTATCGGTATCGGGCTGGATATTCAGTGGAGCAGCGGTGGCTCGTCTCCAGCTATCGGTATCGGTCTGGATATTCAGTGGAGCAGCGGTGGCTCGTCTCCAACTATCGGTATCGGTCTGGATATTCAGAGGAGCAGCGGTGGCTCGTCTCCAGCTATCGGTATCGGTCTGGATATTCAGAGGAGCAGCGGTGGCTCGTCTTCAACTATCGGTATCGGTCTGGATATTCAGAGGAGCAGCTGTGGCTCGTCTTCAACTATCGGTATCGGTCTGGATATTCAGAGGAGCAGCTGTGGCTCGTCTCCAGCTATCGGTATCGGTCTGGATATTCAGTGGAGCAGCGGTGGCTCGTCTCCAGCTATCGGCATCGGTCTGGATATTCAGTGGAGCAGCGGTGGCTCGTCTCCAGCTATCGGTATCGGTCTGGATATTCAGTGGAGCAGCTGTGGCTCGTCTCCAGCTATCGGTATCGGTGTGGATATTCAGAGGAGCAGCGGTGGCTCGTCTCCAGCTATCGGTATCGGTCTGGATATTCAGAGGAGCAGCGGTGGCTCGTCTCCAGCTATCGGTATCGGTCTGGATATTCAGAGGAGCAGCTGTGGCTCGTCTCCAGCTATCGGTATCGGTCTGGATATTCAGAGGAGCAGCTGTGGCTCGTCTCCGGTCTGGATATTCAGTGGAGCAGCGGTGGCTCGTCTCCAGCTATCGGTATCGGTGTGGATATTCAGAGGAGCAGCGGTGGCTCGTGTTCTCTTCTCTTCTCGTGCTGCCGCAGCCACCAGCACCAGCTCGCCGCACCAACCTCCACTTGTCTCTCGTGTGGGCTCTCGTTACCATGGACTCGCTCGGTGCACTCGGGGCTAGTCTCGTCGAGCTCACGCGTGGCGAGAAGCACCATGCGTGGGATAGTGCCGCCGCGGCGCGGCAGCTGCAGCAGCACAGCGGCAGCGACCTCGGCAGCGACCACAACGCCATCGCCGACGTGCGCGCAGCGCTCGACGACCTCGTTCGCGACTCGTCCAACAGCGGCGCTCGCGCCATCAAGGCCCGCGCCTTCCTCGGCGCCATACAGGACGTGTTGGCGCAGCAATACGGCGTGCCGCTGCGCGACATGGAGGTCGCCGACGAGCACCACGCCGACGAGCACGACGACGACACGCCGCTGCCGCCGGCGTCGGCCTACTTTGCTGCCGCCATGTCGCTGCTCGAGTCGCTCGCGGCCGACGACGACCACCACCAAGACACCCGCGACCACGACGCTATGGCACACGATCGATCCGAGCATGAGGGCGCGGGTTCGGTCGAGAGCGCGAGCGACGACGACGCGGCCGGCATCGTGTACCTGGTGTCGCGCATCGTGCCGCTGCTGGCTGCCTCGCTGCTGCGCCGCCGCCTGCTGCCCATCACGCGCGCCCTCACGCGCCTCACCCATCGCTTCTTCCACAACGAGCAAGTCGTGCAGGCCGTACGCTCCCCAACTCTTCCATCCATCCATACGGCTGGCTGGCAACTCACGTTGGTCTCGTGGCCTGTTGCTAGAGCGTCTACACGATCGGAAAGGTCTCGTGCGCCGCTCTCTCATGCGTCGAACAACAACGAGCTGCTGCTGCTGCAGCGGCGGCGGCTGGTGGTTCGATATCGACGTCATCGTCAGCATCGCGAAAGATTGACTGGAAGACGATACCTGGCTTGATATCAGCCTTCCAGCTGCTGCTCTCGTTGTCGATCGATGAGCGAGCTGGAGTGCGCGAGAAGGCCCGCATCGCCCTCGGCAACCTCCTATGCTCAGGTACCTCCTCTCTCTCTCTCTCTCTCTCTCTCTCTCTCTCTCTCTCTCTCTCTCGATCTCTATCTCGATCTCTCGTGTCTTGTCTCATGAAATGAGAGCTGGCTACAGATACTTCAGCGGGAGAGAATGCTTGCAAGACGATCGAGAGCTTCAGTGTACAGGTGCTGTCGCACTATGCCAGCAAACCCAACAAGGCGCTCTATGTGCTCGAGCTCTTCCAAAGCGATGTGCTATCGTCGCTGCCTCTTGCGGTACGTAGAGTTAGAGTTGTGCACGCTCCTCGACGCACTTCTAACCCGACTCTACATAGACCATCAGCGCCATCGTCGAGGCCATGGTCGATATCCTCAAGCAGGATTGTGACAAGAAGATCGCCACCGCGAGCTACTTGTGTCTGAGGCTCCTGTTCGCCAACGGCGCCAGTCCGCTGACACGGGACTTTTGTGACTCGTTCATGAGCTCGTCGCTCGAAAGGCCGCCGACGCTCAACGACGTACCGACCGTGGCCGCGTACGCCGGCATGATTTGTGCCTGCATCTCCCGCTGCCAGCGACTGAGCAAGGCCGCCGAGCAATGGCTGCCGACCGTCGTACAGCACGTGACCGAGTTCTTTGGCTCGTGCACTCCCAACGTCTATGATCATCTGACCGACTCGTTGCAGACCGCCATCACCATGTGTATCGATCCTACAACCGTCGATTCTCATCCAGACATTATTGCAGTACGTCCATACCGACGCACGAGTCCTTCCTGCACAAATCGATTGATGCCATCTCTCTCTCTCTCTCTCTCTCTCTCTCTCTCTGCGTTGCGAATTCGGCCTACTAGACTATTGTGCAGAAGCTTCAAGCTGCACTCGGGTACCAGTTCCAAGATGCATGGCCCAACATATTGGCTGTCGTCGGTACCTTCTTTAACGTACGTGTTCGTGCTGCCGACCTTCGTCCGTGTGGCCTACTAACCAGTTCGTTGGTGTGGTGGTGTAGCGCGCCTTTACGCCCAAGGGAACCTCGACCGTCGATGGTCTCGAGCAATTGTTGCTGTCCATCACATGGAACATGTTGCAGCCCGAAGCGAGCGCGGCTGTATTCACGGCGGCTGACAAGTGCCTCGGCGAGGCGTTGTCGGCTCTTGGCGTCAGCCGCTTCCTGACCTTGCTGCCGCTCAACCTCCACCTTCCCGAGTCGAGCGGCGTTCGTCGCGAGTGGTTGCTGCCAGTCGTGCGACAACACCTGAAGCGAGGCGACATTGCGTTCTTTGCGTCGCACATTGTACCGGAACTCGTGCGAGCGCGGGAGCAAATGAACGCTGCCGGCGCATCAGCTTCTGCAGGCACTGGCCCAGGTGCCTTGTATCGCAAACTGTGGTCACTGTTGCCACCGTTCTTGGCCCATGCATTGGATGTTACGGTACGGTATCTCCCAAACCCTGTCCACTATCACTACGGTCGCACAAACACACATACTAATCGTTTATCGAACCGAATCAACTCGCGGAGCAGAACTTCAAGTTGATTGCACGAACACTGGGAGTGGCACTCAAGGATGAGCCGTCCGAGATCAAGATCATCGTGTGCACGGCACTTGCTGGATTGATCGAGTCGCTCGAGCGCAAGCAGCGCAAGAAGCCTGCAAGCGGTGGTACTGCAGCACCAGCAGCAAAAATTGCGGCTGTTGCTGCATCAGCAGAGCTCAACGCCGTCAGCGAGTTCGCTCCCAACTACTTGCCGCTGCTGTTCAATCTCTTTACGAGCGCCTCGTCCTCTGATCCCATCCACCATCCGTCATTCGTCGCCACGATGGCCTACGTTGGCATCACGGCGCCAGCCGTATCCGCCAACCTCTTCAAGCAGCTGATGACGCGTCTGCTCGCCCCGGCTACCGTTGCCACCATGCGCGTGTCTCTCACGCAGCTGGCGCAAGCTTTCGTACCCAAACTCAAGGACGAAGAGTTGAGCTTCCTGTTCGACACCATTCGTCCTCAACTCTCGGACTCGGACGCTGCCTTGCAGAAGCGTTCGTACGGAGTCTTGGCCAGTATTTGCGAGCATCACCAACAGTGGACACGAACCAATGTCGCCTTGTTGACCGAGACTATTGGTAGTGCATTGGCAGCTTGCAAGGCTCAAGCTAAAAAGGTAGTTCATCACATCTCTCTATCTCTATCTATCTGCTGTACGAATGTCCTGCAAGTCAACTGACTGATGAATCGCTCGACTGATCATCTCATTAGAATCGCCTACGTTGCTTGGGAGTTATCGTGGCAGCGATGCCACTCGAGCAACGCCTGAATATGACCCAGAGCATTCTACCTGAGGTCATTGTCGGATGCAAGGAGGTGAGCTCCAAGACCAAGGAGGCCGCCTTGGCGTTGCTCCTCGGTCTCGCCGAATCCACAGCTGCACAGCAGAGTGATACCGAACACGACGATAACGACGAGTCGGCGACGACACTTGGCGACGTGACGCCATTCCTCGAGCAAGTGGCTGCCGGTCTCGCAGGCAAGTCGCCGCACATGATCGCCTCGACCATGCTGGCTCTCGGCGTGCTGCTGCACCATTTCAAGGGACACATTGCCGACAAGTCCAAGGACAACCTCCTCGAGGTGGCCTTGTTGCTTCTCAAGAGCCCCAGCAAGGAGATCGTCATCGAAGCAGTAGTGTTCTTGCGTTCAGCTGTCAGCTTCCTATCGCAAGAACAGTTGCAGGGAATCTTGCATCGACTGGTACTCATTCATTCTCACTCACTCTCTGATTCTCACTCACTCATTCGCTCACTCGAATCGCGTCAAGGTCTCGTCGGTGTGTGAACTCCCTGAAGAGATTGAGAGCAAGGTTCGATCGGACGTTCGAGTGATGCTCGATCGACTGCTCAAGCGGTTCGAATTTTCCGAGCTCGAGCAAGCGGTGCGCCCGCCGTACAACAAGATGCTCTCCAACCTGCGCAAGGAGCGAGCGAGGCGATTGCGCAAGAAGAAGGCTGCCGACCTCGACGATACCGTCAAGAAGCCGCGAGCCTCGACACTCTTTAGCGACGACGAGGACGAAGCAGCCGAGGATGCCATGTCGATTGTCGGCTCGGATGCCAAGTCCACGAAGCACGGCAAGCCCGACAAGAAGCACAAGAAGAAGCTGCCACATGCGGCTGCAGCCAAGCGCGCTGGCAACAATCGGTGGATCATCGATGGCTCATCGAGCGAGCCACTGAACCTCCTCGAGCCGTCCGCTGCCAAGTTTGTCAAAGGTACTCGTTCGCTCCACTCTTTCGTTCGTTCGTTCGTTCGTTCATTCGTTCGTTCATTCGTCCGTTCGTCGGTTGCGATCCTACGACGTCGTATTGACCTCTTGTTCTCGTCGACAGCTGCCAACCCGAACGAGCGCGGATGCAACTCGCGAGATGAAGAGCTGTTCAAGAAAGACGAGCGAGGCCGCTTCATCATCGAAGATCTCGACTCTGCCTCGACTTCGACGTCGACAAGCAGCCGCGCTGGCCAACAGCACGACGAGGACGACGATGCCGTGCCGTTCGCCGACCTGGTGGATCACGAAGCCTCCCGTCGCTTTGGTCGGCGCAAGCGCACCGCTTCTGCAGCCGACCTCGACTCGATGGATGACGAGGAAGCAGCGATTGCGTCTCGCCAAGCAGGAGGAGCTGCTACGTCCGCGTCACAGCAACAGCAGCACGCTCGCAAGAGGCAGCGACGCGGCGAGAGCGACGACGACAAGGTCGGCGGCCTTGGATTGCACACGGGCCGCGAATACCGAGCCAAGAAGGTACCACTTCGCCTCCACTTCAGTGCAAGGCAATCGCTTGTCTCACGCAGTCGCACGACGTGTCCTAGGCGGCTGGCGATCTGAGCAAGGCCGGCAAGCTGGAGCCGTACTCGTACATTCCGATGGACCCGAAGCTGCTGAACCGCCGGTACGAGATAGACACAAGTCGTTGTCTCGCCCTCCTCGCTGGAGGTTGTAGCGGTGACTTACTCACGTCGGTTGTCGTTGATGATTATGACAGGCAACACGCCCGAGCACAGTCGCAGTTCAAGGCAACATTGAATGCTGCCAAACGAGGAGCCAAGGCCAAGAAGAAGTGACGCAGCAGTCGCGACAGTTTTGAGACGATCGTTCGAGCGAGAGAGAGAGTAAGAGTGAGTCGTAAATACACGTACACCATAGGCACACTGCGGCAATACCAACACACATACATACCAATGTGAGGAACGAGAGACTCGACACGTAGGCGACCGCACCCAAGACAGACACGTGGGCAGCGCACCCGACAGAGACGCTCGAATGGTGCGGTTGCTGTTCTCGTACAAAGAGGCGCCTTCCCTGACAGCAGCACTTCACTCTTCTCATTGCCTGCCGTCGCTCGCTCGCTCACGTGGCGCGTGGCTCGTTCTCACATGGCTCCCAACATACGGCAGCGCAAGAGAGATGGCACCCGACACTCCCACCAAGCAGCTGAAGGGACGCCGTGCGTCGAAACAGACGACCCACACGAGCTGCAGCGGCTTCAGTGGCTCGTGTTCATCGGCATCTGCATCGGGTTCGATCAGTCTACCAGACACACACACACCGCCCTCGTCCTATGCTTGATGCGTCGGGCGTGGTGGGTTCGCACAGCTGACGCGAGAGTGGGAGTAGATACGGCAGCTACTACGTGACACGCAAGACGCTGCCTGCCGTCGTTCCCGCCATGCTCAAGGACCCGATGCTCGAGCTCTCGCTCCAACAAGTGCGTCGCTCATTGATCGCCGAAGCTGATACAACGAGCGCTCACACTCTCATCAGGCGGGAGGCATCGCTTCAAGCATGGCGCTATGGTACGCCGTTGGCAAGGTCGTGTTCGGTATCGCAGCCGACACGTATCCGGCGCGCGTCGTGATGCTGTTCCCGCTCGTGGCTGCCGGGTACGACCGATCCATCCATCTAGCCAGCCAATCAATCCTCGATTCGATTCGATTCGATTCGAATCGTTGGTCAGTCAGTCAGTCAGTCAGTCGAATCTGATGTCGCCAGCCAAGGCTCTCGATGTCTCGCTGACGACGGAGCGCGTGGGGTACAGAGCGGCGAATGTGGCGTTCGGCATGTCGCACTCAGTGGTGGCGCTCTCGATCCTGTGGGGCATCAACGGCTTCTTCCAGGGCAGCGGCTGGGTCCGTGCATTGAGACATACGCCGCGGCAGTGGTGAGAGGTGGACCGGCGAGCGGCGGGTGTTGGTTCTGACGGTGTGGGCTGATGGCAGGCTCCGAGCGTGAAGCTGCTCAAGAGCTGGTGGCCTCAACAGGTGCGCGCCGCGCCTCGATGTCCTCACGCCGGCCTGAGCCGCATGAGAGAGCTCTCGTCCACTGACTCATGTGAACGAACGAACGGCGATCCATGCAGACCAGGGGAACGTGGTATGCGGTGGCTAGCTCGAGTGGCAACGTGTGCACGACCGTGGCTGGCATCGTGCTGTCGCTCTCGGCTGACAGGTGCGCCGCTACGGCCGACGCTGCCCTCTCGCCCTCGCTGCCTCGCGCTCATTACACGCCGTGATGCGACAGCTTCGGATGGCGGCGTTCGATGATTGCCGGCGGGGCGGCAGCGATCGTCGGCGGCATTCTGTCGGTGGCGCTGATACCGAGCCGCGAGGGTCCGTTCGGTGCGTCGGCAGCGAGCGTCGTGTCGCCCACGCCGCCTCGCAAGGCCTCGCCCGGCTCGCTGCATCAACAATCGACCAGCCTGCGAGTCAAGCTGCGATTGGTGCTGGGCAACTCGGTGGTGCTGGTGCTTGCGTGGTGCACCTTCGCCATGTACATTGTGCGCTCCGGCTTGAGCGATTGGTCCGTCACGCTCGAGCGCGCCATTCGCGCCATGCGTCCTCGAGACCACACGCCTGACGATGCTCGAGCGCAGGTTGACGATCTATCTCGTGAGGCAGCGCGAGTTCTCGGCGCCGAATGCCGCGGTCGCGATCGCCACGATGGACTTAGGCGGCGTGCTTGGTGCCTTCATCGCCGGTGCGACGGCTATTGCGGCCACTGCCACAGCCGCGGCACATCGTGCATGGCTGACGATATCGTGACTGCGCTTGCCTGGATGCGATAGGCTACATATCGGATAGACTCTTTCACAGCCAACGAGGCCTGTCAGTCGTGGCGTATTGGTTGGCGTTGATGCTGGCGCTGCCGCTGGTTGCCGTACGCGAGCGCTCTCAAGCCAACGCTTCAGCCCTTGTGCCTCGCTCGCTCGCTAACTCGAGAGGGTGTGGCACAGTCACCTTTACCGTCGCCGCTGCTTGAAGGTGTCATGTTCGTGATCGGAGTCTCGTTGCATGGCGCTGTCATGGTACGCACCCTTCGTATGCGGCAATGCCACCACTAACGACGCGTACAGCTGCTGGGCCTGTTCGTGGCCGAGATCGCCGACGCTCGCGTGACAGCCACGGCACAAGGGTCGGTACACCGAGCTCGCACGTGCAATCCATGGAGCCTCCGCTGATTGTGAGTCTTTGTGTGCGTGTGCCTGTGGTAGATTGTGTGGAATGGCTGCAGGGCTCGGTTCGGTCGTGGCCGGTTGGCCGTGCGGGTTGCTGATCGAGCACATCGGATGGATGGCGTACTTTGTGGCGCTCGGCATCGTGGCTTGCGTGACGCTGGCGCTCGTGTATCCGTATCGCTACACCTCGAGCGACGACGCCGTGGCTAAGGCTTCTCCGAGTCCGACGACGACAACCACCATCAAGGCGCCCAGAACACCCGAGCCAAGCCAGCAAGCTGCTGCCACGTCGCAATCGAACGCCGGCTGAGCAGAGTCGTACTCGCAATCAAAGTCGCATCTCACAATGTGGCCGCTCAGGGCCATCAGTATTTGTTGTTCGCGGCGTTTGTTGATTATCGTCGAGTGCACGAGTGCAGTTGTAGAATGTATGTGCGTGTGCCAGTGAGTGTGTGTGTGAGTGTGAGAGAGCACGTATAAATATGCAATGCGGTCCGATGATCCAGGCAGAGCGGTGCACCAGACGGCGCTTGTCCTAGCGCGACGAGCGGACCGTCATTGGCAGCAGCACGCGACCGTATGACGTTCGAGCTACACGTCCTGCTGCTTGGGAACGTTGGCGGCATCGGTGCCACCGGCGCTGCTGCCAGAGTTGGCAGTGGTCGTTGGCAGCTCGTTCTTTTGCGAGATTTGTTGGTGATACTTGATCTGCGCATACCAGATGCTGGCAACCGAGCTGATGGATGTGTTTGCCAGAGCGACATTCGTATCAGCAGTGCGAGCAAGGCGCCGAGAGCTACCGAGAGCGAGCGTCTTCGATTGTACCTGACAAACAAGCCAGCAACCATGAGATCGGACGACACGACGTCATCGAACGTAAAGAATCCAATGACGGTCGTGGCGATGGTCTTGATCTGGCCCGTGACGCTCGTGGTCAAGGGCGAGTTGATGGTCGAGCACAAGAAGATGAACCAGTTGAGCAGGAAGGCCAGCACCGACGACATGACGAAGCACACAATGAAGCCCGGATCGAGCCAGTACTGGAACTCGAGCAGTCCGTCGGGCAGCTCGAGCACCACGACGAGCAGCACGATGAACGGCAGCGACAGCAGGTTGTTGTACAGCATCTGCGTGAACGTGTCGAGCTTGGTCTCCTTCTTGGTCTTGGCAATGTACACCAGGTACAGCGCCTGCAACCGTTCCACCACGTCGTGCGGCCCACAGAGCCAGAGCCAGAGCAAGAGCAAGAGCCAGAGCAAGAGCCAGAGGCATTATCATCGAGTGGCGTCGTCGAGTGCATGAATGTCAGCGAGCATCGCGGGTTGCGCCGGCGAGCGACCGCGGGCAGCGCACGCACCGTCACGATGCAGTTCACAAAGATCATGAGATATCCAATCATCGAGCCCGTGGCATCACCGATGCCGGCCACTGTACGAGACGATCGACGTCCCTCGATTGCGTCAGCGCCAATCTGTGAGCGGGAGCGGCGTGGCTCGCTGCGCGATACGAACCGACCGCGCTGACGACCATGACGAGGATCGACAGCAGCTCGTCCTGCGGCGTACGCTTGCGCAGCAACACGTACTCGCCGATCACCACGACCAGCGTCGCCAATCGTCGCAGCGCCCTTCGAGAGACCGCGCGCCGCAACGTCGACCAGCCATCGCGTCACATGCGCGCCCGTGTCAGCGACCGCGCGCCACCATCATCATCATCATCGTCATCGTCGTCGTTATCATCGTCGTTATCATCCAGATGCCGTACCCGAACATTGGCACGTTCACGAATCGCAACGCCGCGAGACCTGTGATCACCATACCCGCGAACGACACTGCCAGCGGCACCATCTGCCACACGCGCACCGAGAGACGCTGCCGTCAGCAGCACGATCTCGAGCACATCGACTCAGCGACGGCAGCACCGCGCGTCGCCGATGCCGTGCGTGCCACGTTCGATAGCGAACCTTGATGGCAAGGTGCCATTTGAGAGGCTCGCTCTGAATCCATCCCTGGCGCCGCATGTAGAACAGGAACGCGAGGCACGACAGCACCTGCCCGAGCGTCAGCGCGTTCGAGTATCGAAAGTCGTACACCGAGAACACGGCCTTGTTGAAGAACGTGATCGAGATCGATATCACTCCTGCGAGTGCCACCGCCGGTGCCACGCCAGTGAGTACACGGCACACACGAACGAGCGAGTGCTCGAGTGGTCATCTCGTGCAAGCAGCGCTCGGCGCGAGAGCGAGCGAGCGAGCGAGGTGCCCCTCGCGCTGCCTGGTACGCTGCGCAGTCGGGCGTACTCACCATAGAGGAATGCCACCCAGAAGCCCTTGGTATTGAAGGTGCCCATCCCGCTCTCAACACACACGCACACACACGCACACACGCACGCACGCAAGAGCGTCTGCCACCAACTGCCACCGCGATGAAGACGGCGTTGGCGTTGGCGTTGGTGTTGCGGCGCGGGCGGCAAACGACGAATGCGCCTCCGATCGCCGAGCCTCGCCCTCGAGCTCGCGCGCTTGCTGTACAACAGAAAGACAACAGTGTATGGTATGGCTATTGGTACATGGTATCGATACAGTGGATGTACAGCCTCGATCATGCAATGTAGACGTAGGAGCGAGCGGGCTCGTCGCGCTTGGCGAGGAACTCGCGCTCGACCAGCTTCTCGATGCGCTGCTTGATGAAGACGGCGGTCGCGACGAACTTGGGGCGGCACTGCGTCATCATGTCGGCGACCAGCTGCGCGTGGCCCATCTCGCCGGCTCGCTTCATCGCACGAACGATGCAAGCGTCTAGATACAACTCGCGCTCTCGAGCAACCTTCATCCAACCACGCGTGAGTGACTTAGGTCTCTCTCTGTCATTGCCAAGCCAAGCGAGACTGAGTGGTGCGCTGCGTACCATGGCGTTGGTTTGGCGCGCTTGGTACTCTTGTGCCGCCGGTTCGACCGGTATCCGCAGTTCGCGTGATTGTGGCCGATGGAAAGGATTGAACGAGAACTCGTCGAGCTCATGAATCTCGCGCTCGTGCGCAATCTTCCAGCACTCAGTGTTGTGCTGCCGAGGTGCGGTGCCAGCGATGGCCAGCGGTGCCGACGTCGTTGCAGCCGACGTGAGGAGTGGCGGTCGATGGCCAGAGACTACAGCGTCACTGGGCGCCTCGATCGCTGCCACTGCTTCTCGATTCGAGGCAGCCACGACACTTGCGAGCGCAGGCGTGGTCGAGATCGAGTGTTGGGCCGCTACGGTCCTGCCTCCCGTGATACTAAACAAGGCCGCACGCATGCTGTTGGCCATGGAACTCGCGCTTGATGGCGCTGTCGGCGCGTTGTTGGCGAGGGCATCATTGGTCGACGATGCCGTCAAAGTGCTCGCCACATCGGCAGTGCCCTCAACGTTGGTAATGGCCATAAGGCTCGGAGTGCTGGCAGTGGCAGTTGGTGCTGCACAACCATCGACAGCGGAAGCAGCTTTTGAGCGAAAGAGTATGCCTCGATTATACGACAAAGTGAACAAGGTCGGTCTCAGATATGCATCACTGCATCACCGAATAGTGACCGAGTCAGTCAGCGAGTAAGTGAGTGTCGAGTGAGTGATCGAAAGGACTCGTTGGAATCATGAACGTACGGAATGTTGGTTACCGCACGAAGGTCTTGCATGCTCCACGTCGTTCGTTGATTGAACAGCAGCAACACGATGAGCATGTAGGTCGACACGTCGATCGTGTACGAGCGAGTGTTCCCTCGATGACCTGGCGTCACGACCAGCGTGCCGCTCCCCTATATCGAGCAAGCACACTGGATTAGCCTTTCTTCGTGGCACGAAGCGCATGTGTGTGCGCGTGTACGAGCGACCAAGCAGCAACACGCGCAACACGTACCAAGTGCAACAACGGATACAACCGCCGTGTCGGAAAGAGACTGCGATAGTAGGCGCAGTACAGACTCCACGCTTGCTGCATCTCAGCCGGAAGAAAGGCGCCATGCGCGAAGCTCTGCTCGGGAAACTCGACCGAGTTGGAGTGCGCCGATCGCAACGCCACGATGGTCGAGGGCCAGCAGCCGGGAGATAGCAGGCACACGCGAATATCGATGGCTGGCGTCGGAGCGGGCAGCAGCCAGTGGTAGAACGTGTGATACATGCGGCTCGAGTGCACGGCATCCGACACCATTCGTTGCATTCGAGGCGCTATATCGTGAACGTTCGCACATGCTTGGTGCAGCCTCGAAATGTAGTACAGCTCGGCATCCAGCGACACTGACTGCAACGCCCACGAGAGAGGTCAGACACCGAGTCAGTGGCTGTGCGACGGATGGTGCGCTCGTGTGTGACGATCGACGTACTGGCGAGTCGATGATGCGCTTTGCGAGTAAGTCGCACGAGACGTGCTCGAACACGTCCTTATCGGGCACCCACTCGAGCAACATCAAGACCTTGTCCATCTCGTTGTTCAACTCGGCTTGAGTGATGATGCGGTAGGCGCATCGCATCAACACCGAGTCCATGTAGAGCGCGAGTTGCCGCGAGATGCCGCTGCACTGCGAGAGACATTGTACGAGCACCTGCTCGAACGCACAGCAAACAACGAGCGGGTCAATCAATACAAAATGGCCACTTGTACCAATCAATCCACGCAGCAGCAGCAGCAGCAGCAGCAGCAGCAGCAGCAGCAGCAGCAGCAGCAGCAGCAGCAGCAGCAGCAGCAGCAGCAGATGGTGGTAACTGGCGTGCCTCAACGAGCTGCTTGCGATGCTCGGCATCAACGATCAGAGGCATCAGCCCTCCGACATAGAGCGAGACGAAGCGATGCGTCGCCGTCACGAACTCGAACGTTTGCTGTACCCGAGCGAGAATCGAGTCAGCGCTCATGTACCATCGACATAATGTGAATGCCGATGGCAATGCGTATGCAGCGTACTTTGGTTGGTAGTGCCTTGGCCATGCTCTGTCCGTTGTCGGTGATGCACTGAAGCACCACGGCGTGGAGTTGCGAGGCTTCTGGCGTCGATGGAGACTCGTTCGCTTGCCGGGAAGCTGTCAGTCGATACAAGGTTGCAATGCCTATCGAAAACAACGAGTGAGTAAGAAGAGAGACCGTCCGTCGAACATCGGCAGCCAAGCGCAACGCACCGCGCCAGTTTGCATCGGCCATGAACTTGCGTGCCATCGATGCCAAGGCATCCATCTGCTTCGCCACGAGCGCTCCTCGTACAGCACCGAGAATCTACATTCATTTGACGCGCGCCATCAGTCGATCCATTCATCCAACCAACCAACTCTCCAACCAACGATCTGCAAGGACAGAGTACGAGAGTCAGCAAGTACCTGCTCTTGTTGAAGTTGGAGCGCCTGATGGAGCAACGCATCGAGCTCCTGGCTGGCAGTCTCTTGCGTAGCGGAGCCGTTCGAACAGTTGAGCCTGATACGAGCCCAACAAGCATGCACGAATTCGAGTCGCCGTGTCGCTTGCGGTACACTCTCGAACAACGATACGTCGACACGGCGATCCACGCGCTCCTCCTCTTGGGCAAGCTCGTGGTAGAACTGCATTCCTTCATCGGTGTGTGGCAATTGTGTCGGTTGTTGCTGCCGATGCTGTGGCGATGTCTGGTATTGCGGGCAGAGTTGCAGCTCTTGTTCCTTGAGTGCAGCGACGAGTTGCGAGGCTCGAGCGGTTTCGGATTCGAGCCATTGTTCGAGCTGCTTGGTGAACTGCAACGAGCCTCGTTCGTGCTGCTGTTGCAGAGCACCAACAAATCTCACGTACAATACGCTGTAGGATCGATCGTGGCACGGTATGAGCATGGAGGCACGAGCGCGTATACTCGCGAGGGGGCGTGTAGCGTACTCGAGCGAGTGTGCGAGTGGCTGCACCACCAACGACTGGAATGTCGCCATCGTACTCTCTGCGAGACGTGCAGCCTCCTGCTCCTGCTCCTGCTCCTTGGGCTTGTGGAAAATAACTAGCCACACCAGCGCCACGTGTCAATGCAATGTGTTCCGAGCATGTGCCACACTCTCTCACGCACACACGCACACTCACTCGCGTACATAGGTGTCGAATAAATTCAAGAGTGAGCTCGACGAGCTCGCGTGTATACGGTCGAACCGAATGACGTTGTGCCTCGTGCAGCGCCACCAGAATGCCCGAGAGCTGCACCCGCAGCTCGGTGAATACAATGTCTCGCCAGAGCTCGATGGCGTACTGTGCAGGAGGCGCGTCAGCTCAGGACCAACGGTCGATCGGTCGGTCGATGGTGCACGAGCGCGAGCGACGCGACGTACGAGAAACAGGTCGGGCACCAGGTTGCGGACGGCAAAGTAATGCATGACCAGCATGTCGCCGAGGTGCTTTGCGATTGCCACATAGTTGGTAGCCTGAGAGAACGACTCGGCGAGGTGAGTGAGTGAGTGAGCGTCCGAGGCAGCGAGCACTGTGGGTCGACGATACCTTGCGCAGATAGCTCTGCAGCTCGTTGAGTGTCTGCGCGCTCGTGCACATGGTTTTGATGACCTGAACGGTTCACACACGTATGCACACAGCTCGTGAGAACACGATTGCTTGAGTTCCAGCAACAGGAGCATCTCTCGATGCGACGCGAGAGAGTGAGCGAGCGAGTGAGGTCGGCGGCCGTCTACCTTGCGCTGCTGCAGCGCCTGTGCCAGGAGGAAGTGCTTCACGTGCCGCACGCACTGCTCGCGCTCGGCATCGTCCCGCAAGAGCCGCTTGATACGAAACACCAATCTGCATGATAGGTCGTCCATGCCACGATGAGCCATCGCGCGCTCGAAGAAGGGAGGGAAGCGAAGGTCGGGGCGTACGAGTACATGGTCGCGAGCTCGGCCGACCACGACAGCTCGAACTCTGCGAGGCGTCGATAGAGCAGACTCACGGTAGCCATGAGTTCGCTCCACAGACGCTTGCCCTCACGGACGAGCTCCTGTTGATCGAGCGAGTGGCAGTGCGCGCCGTCGTCGCCGTTCGAGCCGGCTGGCCCGCTCGGCGCAGCTCTTCGCTTTGGATCGGGTTCGTCGAGCGCCGACGAATCTGCACCATCCTGTGAGCGACGTAAGCTTGCATACAAGCGATTCGATAGGGCGTCAGGTGAGATCGAGGGGTCGTGGTGGTGGTGGTCGGAGGAGGAGGAGGATGGCTGCTGTCGTTGCGATGGCGAGGGCGATTGCTGCTGCTGCTGCTGCTGCGACGTTGATGCAGCTCCTCGCTCGACGAGCAGCATGGCCATCATCATGTCACGTCTCCGCTTCATGGCAGGGCACAAGGGATAGATCGAGGCACGATCACGAGGGAGACACACAGGGGGAGAGTGAGTACTCAAGAGCGCGAGGGCGCCCGAGTACGAGGGAGGGTCCCACGCGCGAGCGAGAGAGTGAGCGCCAAGCAACGAACGAGCAACCAGCCGAAGACGCCTGAGGAAATCTCTCTCTGCTGCTTCGACTCCGAAAAGTCGATCGAGCACGTGGCGGCTCTGAGGCCGCTGCGAAAATCGAAAAAGCATCGTGGCCGCAGAAAAAGCGAAAGTGGCTCCTGTTGTGTAGTACACACACACACGCTCAACTCTCAACTCTCTCCTGGTTTGTTTGGTGGCTCTGTGGCTCGCGCGTCGTGGCATACGTGTTTATCAGGCCACCGTCACGAGAGGGGACCGAAAGCGCGGTAGTATGGCATCTCGGCAGGATCACAAGGTACCGAATGGTATCGGGGAGCCACACGATGGCGGCCTTGTCGACGACGACGACGACGCCATCGCTGTCGACCATTCGGACTCGCAGGCTGCCTCGGAATCCAAACACCCTCACCAAGCAAATGGCCATCGAATCGACGACATCGATCACGAGGATGAGGACGGCAACGACGACGACGGCGACGGCGACTTTGACGAGGAGGACGAGTCGCTGTTCCACATGGTGAACGGCGTGCGGTACCCGCGCGTGCCCATCTCCAAGGAGCTCGGCGAGAACGTGATCCTCGTGCGCGACATCTCCAAAGGTACGTGCGTGAGTGCGTGCGCGCCGACCACCACAGTCACATGGCACATCGATCGCGATCAAACGAACGAACGAACGAACGAACGGTGATTGATCGTCGCGCTCGCTCTAGTGTACCACATTGGCGATCGCGAGGAGGGCGTGCGCGCGCTCGACTGCATCACCTTGACGCCCGAGTCCGAGTTCTATCCCATCCGCCGAGGCGAGTTCGTCATGCTGCGCGGTCCCTCGGGTGGTGGCAAGACCACGCTACTCAACATACTCGGTGCCATCGATCGTGCAACGTCCGGCCGCGTCGGTACGTAGAGCGAGAGAGCGAGAGAGAGAGCGCGCGCAACAGGCTAGCGCGCTCGCGCACGTCGTGCTGATGAGACGCGATGAATCTCGGGGGCGCAGAGATCCTGGGCGACGTGATCGATGAGAAGTCGAGCGACGAGTACCTGGCGTCGCTGCGCCTGAGCAAGATCGGCTTCGTGTTCCAGACCTTCAACCTGCTCGCGACCATGTCGGCGTTCGAGAACGTCGAGCTGCCCATGTCGATCCTCAACCGCTACCCGCCTAAGCGACGCGCCAAGCGAGCGCTCAAGCTGCTCAAGAGTGCGTGCCTGCACATGCACGTGTCCTTGCCTCGTGTGTCAGTGACGACTAACATGCGCGGCGGCCTCGGTGTGCGCAGGAGTCGGGCTGCAGGACCGCACTTCGCATCTGGTACACCCTCGTCGCCTGCTTGCCACCGCAGCACAGCGCAGCACAGCAATCTAACTCACTGGCGTGTCGGCTCGGCTCGTGGATCTATACAGCCATCGGAACTGTCAGGAGGCGAGCAGCAACGAGTGACGATCGCGCGAGCGCTCTCGAACAAGCCATTGATCATGCTGCTCGATGAGCCGACGGGCGACCTCGACACCAAGAACACGATCGAGATCATGGACCTGCTGCTCGACATCAATCTCAAGTATCGCACGACGTTCGTGATGGTACGTTGAGCTGCAATGCCGAATTCGGTTGGCTGGGAGGGAGAGTGGGTGGGTCAATCGCTCAATCGCTCGTTCCCTCGGCAGGTGACGCACAATCCCGATATCGAGTGCTACGCCGACCGCATTCTGTACGTGAACGACGGGCGCTTCATCAAGCAGGCGCTCAACTACCACCAGACACGGCTCGTGTACGACGATTACATCAAGTTCCTTAACAGCCAAGAGGAGAGCAAGGGCTCGATGATCAAGTAGCGACGACACACGTGCGAGTGAGTCAGTGTGCGAGAGTGTGGCGATATTCTGTCAATACAAAGTAAAGAACCACGGCTGCTAGAAAGGTGGTGGGAGAAGGTGTTATTGCCACATGGACGAGGCAGTGCGAGTGAGGGATGATGCAGTGAGAGGGGATCGCAGCGAGCGAAGCTCGAGGAGGTCGGTGTGCGTGTAGCTCGGGAAGGGAGCTTAGTGATGCTCGCCGTGCTCGCCGTGCGGCTTGTTGCCCCAACCGTGGGCTGTACAACGAGGGGCGAAGAAGGTTTGTGAGCAGAGAGAACGAGAACAACACACGCAGAAGCAGATAGACCGAGAGGGGAAGGGCGTACTCGAGTGGTGGATGAGGTAGCCGACGAAGCCGACCGAGATGTACCAGTGGTAGAAGGGCGTCGTCGACGGCTTGGCAAAGTATCGCTGATGGTACGAGCGGACGAACGAGCACCAACGCGCTCCCAGCGACGAGGCAGCAACAGCGCGGCTCATGGTTCTGATGCCAGACGACGAAGAGAAGGAGGTGAGCGGGGAGCCTCGGGTAGGGGCGTCTCTCGAGCGAGGCGCACGTACGACCGATGGATGGACGGGGAGCGAGGGAGCGAGACGAAGGAACGAGGGACGCAACAGCAGCTCCTCAGGCGCTGCATAGGTCAACGCATCTCAGGCTCCTAGAGGGACCTTAATAGCGAAACACCGAAACTCCCGCCTCCTGCTCTTTCTTCGCTGCTGTTGCTTCTTCGCCCCTCCACCATCAACATGACCAAACAACGCGTACGTCTGCTCGATATCTATCGTTCTATCTATCTATCTATCTATCTGTCTGTCTATCTATCTATCTATCTATCTATCTATCTATCTATCTATCTATCTATCTATCTATCTATCTATCTATCTATCTATCTATCTATCTATCTATCTATCTATCTATCTATCTATCTATCTATCTATCT
>Ga0209935_1001674_pt1 | contig 32553 bp, 25 predicted proteins | sample ThiBio_1000_plan_2_FD_183958 | JGI IMG/M metagenome (GOLD analysis project Ga0209935, IMG submission 183958) | Wastewater bioreactor microbial communities from Cape Town, South Africa - Thiocy_cont_1000_plan (SPAdes) | ecosystem: Engineered > Bioreactor > Thiocyanate-remediating >...
TTGCACGGGCCGCACCATTCGGCCCAGAAATCCAGCAGCACGGGGGTTTCGGATTTGAGCACCTGCTGTTCGAAGGCGTCGTCGTTCACATGGGTAATCAGGTCGCTCACCGGGGATCTCCGTGGCTGGGGGTACGCAAAAACTGCGGGCAGAAAACAATGGGGTGGCCGGCGCCACAATACAAGGAGTGGCGTCATCGGCTACACTCAGACGCCCATGAAGCATGGGTTGGGCTGAGAGGGAGGCGGGCCGGCACGGCCAGCATCCATTCCAGCGCAACCCCGGGCACGATTCAAGAGCGGTCCTTGCAGGCCGCTTCGGGCCGCCGTCATAACCGGCGTCGCACGCCGCGGCGCGACCTTGCCGACCCCCGGGATTGCACGCTTCATTGCGCCACGCGCATCCGTCCTGCACCGTTCCGCGCCGGTTTTTCGGCTGCCAGAGCGGGTGCAGCGCATTACGCCGCCCAAGGCAAGGTTCCCAAGTTCCCCATATGTCACAAACCGTACTCACTGATACCTTTTTCACCAACTTCGATCTTCATCCGCTGCTGCAGCAGGGCCTGGACGACAGCGGCTTCACCCGCTGCACGCCGATCCAGGAAATGACCCTGGCGCCGGCGCTGGCCGGCCGCGACGTCGCCGGCCAGGCGCAGACCGGCACCGGCAAGACCTGCGCCTTCCTCGTCGCGCTGATGAATCGCCTGCTCACCACGCCGGCCGTGGCCGACCGCAAGGATTCGGACCCGCGCGCCCTGATCATCGCACCGACTCGCGAGCTGGCCATCCAGATCGACAAGGACGCCCAGGCGATCGGTCGCCACACCGGCCTCAAGACCGCGCTGATCTACGGCGGCGTCGACTACGACAAGCAGCGCCAGCAGCTCAAGGACGGTTGCGACATCATCATCGCCACGCCGGGCCGCATGCTCGACTACCACAAGCAGGGCGTGTTCAGCCTCAACAGCGTCGAGGTGATGGTGATCGACGAGGCCGACCGCATGTTCGATCTCGGCTTCATCAAGGACGTGCGCTTCATCTTCCGCAAGCTGCCGCCGCGCGAACAGCGCCAGGTGCTGCTGTTCTCCGCCACCCTCAGCCATCGCGTGCTGGAGCTGGCCTACGAGCACATGCACGAGGCCGAGAAGCTGGTGGTGGAGAGCGACCACGTCACCGCCGACAAGGTGCGCCAGGTCGTCTACTTCCCGGCCAAGGAAGAGAAGATGCCGCTGCTGCTCAACCTGATCGACCAGCACAAGCCCACGCGCAGCATCATCTTCGTCAACACCAAGGCCGCCGCCGAGCGCGTCACCGAGCGCGTCAAGCGCCACGGCTGCCGCGTCGGGGCGATCTCCGGCGACGTGCCGCAGCTGAAGCGGCAAAAACTGCTGCAGCGCTTCCAGGAAGGCCAACTGGACATCCTGGTAGCCACCGACGTGGCCGCGCGCGGCCTGCACATCCCGCATGTCAGCCACGTGTTCAACTACGACCTGCCGCACGAGGCCGAGGACTACGTGCATCGCATCGGACGTACCGCGCGGCTCGGCGCCGAGGGCGACGCGATCAGCTTTGCCTGCGATCTGTACGCGATGTCGCTGCCGGACATCGAGGCCTATATCGGCCAGAGCATTCCGGTGGCGTCGATCGACCCGGCCTGGCTGGTGATGCCCAAGCCGCACGCCATCGACGCCGAGTTCGCCGCCAACGCCGCGGCCGACAGCGCGGCGTTCGGCGACGTGGTGCCACCGCGGCCCGGCGAGAAGCCGCGGCGTGCCGGTGGCAGCCGCCCCGGCGGCCGCGACGGCGAACGCGGCGCATCGAGGCCGCGGCGCGAGCACAAGCCGGCGGTGACGGAAGCCCCGGCCGCGGCGGCGGTCGCCCCGACAGCCCCCTCCGCCGACGCCGCTCCGGCCGGCGGCAATGCCGAAGTCACGCGCAAGCCGCGCCGCCGTCGCGGTGGGCGCAACCGTCGCCGCGACGGCGTGCCGACCGCCGGTACCGAGGCGGCCACGCCGACGCAGGCAGCGCCTGCGGGTCACCACGGCGGTCGCGGCGAACGCCGTCCGCCGCGCGAACGCACGGCGGGTGAAGCCTCCGCTGCCGTCCACCATGCCCGTCCGTCGCGCCAAGTGGCGGTGACCTCCGGCAAGGCGACCGAGCACGCGCGCCCGGACAAGCCCGGCCTGTTCCGCCGGCTGACCCGGCTGTTCACCGGCAAGTAACCGCGCATGCTGCGCGTCGACGCCGGCGACCATCGCGCGGCGTCGACGACACCCATTCGGCGATGCCGGCAGCCGCGCCTGGTTGCTGCTTCCCTTATCCTTGGGGTCGGCATGACCATATCCAGGCGCGGGGAGCGGCGGTGATCCAGTTCGATCAAGTCAGCAAACGCTATGAAGGCGGCCACGAGGCGCTGTCGCAGCTGTCCTTCGAGGTGCCCGACGGCGAGATGGCGTTCGTCACCGGCCACTCCGGTGCCGGCAAGAGCACCTTGCTCAAGCTGCTCGGGCTGATCGAGCGCCCGTCGCACGGCTCGATCAGCATGGACGGCAAGAAGCTGTCGAAGATCCGCGCCAGCGGCGTGCCGAAATGGCGCCGGCGGATCGGCATGGTGTTCCAGGATCATCGCCTGCTGATGGATCGCACGGTGTTCGCCAACGTGGAGCTGCCGTTGGTGATCGGCGCGGTGGCGCGCGCCGAGCGCGCCCGCCGCGTGCGCGCGGCGCTGGAAAAGGTCGGCCTGCTCGCCTATGAGCGGCAGTTGCCCGCCACGCTGTCTGCCGGCGAGCAGCAGCGCGTGGGCATCGCTCGCGCGATCGTGGCGCGACCGGCGCTGCTGATTGCCGACGAGCCCACCGGCAACCTCGATCCGCAGCTGGCGCTGGAGATCATGGCGCTGTTCGCCGAATTCCAGCAGGTCGGTACCACCGTGCTGGTGGCCAGCCACGACCTGCCGCTGATCAAGCGCATGAAGAAGCGCGTGATCGTGCTCGATCACGGCCGGCTGGTGGCCGACCTGGCCGCGCAGGAGGTGTTGTGAACAGGACGCCCGAGCAGCACGCCGCGCCCGCCGACACGCCGGCGCGCAACGAACACAGTCGCGGCCGGCGCTTCGCCAGCTGGCGCGAGCACCATGGCTGGAGCGCCGCGGCGAGCCTGCGCCGCCTCGCCGCGCGCCCGCTGGGCAGCGTGCTGACGATCGCCGTGATGGGCCTGGCGCTGGCCTTGCCGCTGGCGTTCTATCTGCTGCTGGGCAACGTGCAGCGGCTGGGCGATGCGCTGGGCCGGAACCCGGCGATCAGCGTGTTCCTGAAGGCGGACCAAGGCGCGCAGCAGGCGCAGCTGCTGGCCAGCGACCTGGGCGCGCGCGCCGAAGTGGCCTCGGTGGCGATCAAGACGCCGCAGCAGGGCATGGACGAGCTGGCGAAGATGCAGGGTTTCTCCGGCGCGCTGCAGGCGCTCGGCGACAACCCGCTGCCCTACGTGCTGCAACTGCAGCCGCGCGACGGCGCCAGCGCCGCGGCGCTGGAACAGCTGGTGGCCGACGTGCGCGCGATGCGCAGCGTCGAGCTGGTGCAGGACAGCGGCCACTGGCGCCAGCGTCTGGAGGCGTTGCTGGGCGTGGGCAATCGCATCGTGCTGATCGTCGCCTCGCTGCTCGCGCTGGCGGCGCTGCTGGTGGTGGGCAATACGGTGCGGGTGGATATCGCCAGTCGCAGCGAGGAGATCGGCGTGCTGCTGCTGGTCGGCGCCGGCAAGGCGTTCGTGCGCCGGCCCTACCTGTATGCGGGGATCTGGTACGGCCTGTTCAGCGGCATCCTCGCCGCCGCGCTGGCGGTGGCGATCGAACTGGCCCTGGCGCAGCCGGTCGCGCGGTTGAGCGCGGCATACGATGGCCGGCTGCAGGTGGGCGGCCTGCCCACCTGGCTGCTGCTGGCCGTGCCCGTGGCGGCTGCGTTGCTGGGCTGGCTCGGCGCGCGCCTGGTCAGTGCCTGGCAACTGCGCACGGTGGCGTGATGGCGCGGCACGGCGGTGACGTGAATCGCAGCCCGCGGCGCCCTGCTTCGGGCATCATCGACGGATCGGGGGTGCGCTCTTCGGCACGGATCGCGGATCAGTCGGGTGAGTGAGGCATGAGTACAAACATCAGCGGTCGTTTGCTGACCGAGGCACCGCGCGTGCTGGTGGTCGACGGTTCGCGCGTGGTGCGCAAGTTGATCGGGCGCGTGCTGAACGAGGAGCTGCCGGGAGTGGAGGTGGTCGGCTGCGACACCGGCGCGGAGGCGCAGCAGGTGCTCGGCGAGGGCGCCTTCGATTTCGTCACCATCGCGCTGCGCCTGCCGGACATGGACGGGCTGGAGCTGGCGAAATTCGTGCGCGAATCGGGCGCGCAGGCCTACGTGCCGGTCGTGGTGGTGTCCGGCGACGTGGACGCGCGGCTGCACCGGCGCTCGCTGGGCGAGCACGTCACCGACTACTTCGACAAGGCGCTGGGCTTCCAGGCGCTGGCCGAGTTCATCCGCGGCTACGTCAGCCCGCAGGCCAGCGCCGAGGGCAGCGTGCTGTACGTGGAGGACAGCCGCGTGGTGGCGCTGGCCACGCGGCGGATGATGGAGAAGATCGGCCTCACCGTGCGCCACGTGGTCAGCGTGGAGGATGCGATCGCCCTGCTGGAGACCGACCGCGCGCTGGGCTGGATCGGCGCCGACGTGGTGCTGACCGACGTCAGCCTGAAGGGCGAGCTGACCGGCGGCGACCTGCTCGAACACATCCGCAACGTGTTCGGCTACGGCAAGGGCCGCCTGCCGGTGCTGGTGATGACCGGCGACGAGAATCCCGCGAACCAGACCGCGCTGATCCGCGCCGGCGCCAACGACCTGGTCGAGAAGCCGGTCGAGGAGAAACTGCTGATCACCAAGCTGCTGTTCCAGCTGCGCGTGGCGCGCCACCTGCGCGAGCGCGAACAGGCCGGCCAGGACGCATGAGCGAGCATCCGGTCAGGCTGGAGCCGTCGTGGAAGGCGCGCATCGGCGATTACCTGCGGCGGCCCGACATGCAGGCGCTGGCGCAGTTCCTGCGCGCGCAGAAGCAGGCCGGCAAGCACATCTATCCGCCCGGGCCGGAAATCTTCGCGGCGTTCGGGCACACCCCGTTCGAGGCGGTGCGGGTGGTGATCCTGGGCCAGGACCCTTACCACGGCGCCGGCCAGGCGCACGGCCTGTGCTTTTCGGTGCGCCCCGGCGTGCGGATACCGCCGTCGCTGGAGAACATCTTCAAGGAACTCCAGCGCGAGCCGGGCATTCCGCGCCCCGACCACGGCTGCCTCACGCCGTGGGCGGAGCGCGGCGTGCTGCTGCTCAACAGCGTGCTGACGGTGGAGGAAGGCCGCGCCGGCGCCCATGCGAACCGCGGCTGGGAAGGTTTTACCGATGCGGCGATCGACGCGCTCAACCGCGAGCGCGAAGGCCTGGTGTTCCTGCTGTGGGGTTCGTATGCGCAACGCAAGGGCCAGTTGATCGACACCGCTCGCCACTGCGTGCTGAAGTCGGTGCACCCCTCGCCGCTGTCGGCCCATCGCGGCTTTCTCGGCTGCGGCCATTTTGCCGCCGCCAACCGCTATCTGCAGGATCGCGGCGAACCCTCGATCGACTGGTCGCTGCCGCCCCGCAGCGCCTTGCAGGCCGCCTTCAGGCCTGCCTGACTACTGTTGGGCGTGGCGCAAATGCCAGCGCCCTCCGAAAGGACTTTGGACGTCCCAGCCGAAACCGGCTGGGACGGTGGCTTGTACCGGGCCGCCGGCCCCGCAGCTTGCGGCTTGCCGGCTCTTCTTACACGATAATGGGATTGGATCGATTCAATATGGAATGGGGAGCATTTTGAGCCATCCACGCCAAATTACGCTGAACGATATTGCGCGTGTCTGCGGCGTATCGCGTTCAACGGTATCGCTGGTGCTCCGCGGAAGCCCGTTGGTGCACGCCGATACCCGTCGTCAGGTCGAAGCGGAGATGCGGCGCCAGGGTTACGTCTACAACCGCGCCGCGGCCACGTTGCGTCGGCGTGTGTCCACCGCGGTGGCCCTGGTCATCAACGATCTGTCCAATCCGTTCTTCGCCGAGTTTGCCGCCGGCGCTGACGAAGCGCTGGGTGCGAAGGGCTACGTCACGCTGCTGGGCAGCAGCAACGAATCTCCCGCGCGGCAGCGCCAGGTGCTTGGATCGCTGATGGAACATCATCCGGCCGGGATCATCCTTTCGCCGGCCGAAGCCAGCGAGGCGGCCGATATCGAGTTGGCGATCGGCCCGCAGACTCCATTGCTGGTGTTCAACCGCGCACTGATCGAGTCACGCTCTGCTGGTTTCGAATACGATTTTCTGGGTCTGGACAACCGCGGTGGCACGCGTACAGCTACGGAGCACCTGCTTTCCCTCGGCCATCGGCGCATCGCCTTCTACGGCGGCCACGCGGATTCCAGTTCATGCCGGGAGCGCCGACTCGGCTACCAGGATGCGTTGCGCGAGGCGGGCATCGTCTTTGACGAGGGCTGGATGATCGAGACCGTACCCACCAGGCTCGCCGCCAGTGCGCATGCCGGCGCGCTGTGCGCGATCGATCCCGCGCCTACGGCAGCCGTCTGCTACAACGATGCGGTAGCGTTGGGCCTGATGCTCGGCTTGGCTAGGCTCGGCCGCCATCCCGGCATTGATTTTGCCGTCACCGGCTTCGACGACATTCCCGAAGCCGCGGTCGGTATTCCGCCGCTTACCACGATGAGCGCCGATCCGCGTGCACGCGGTCGCCAGGCCGCCGAACTTCTGCTGCAGCGTGCGGCGAATCCCTCGCCGCTGCCGCGCAGATCCGTCGTCGTGGATGTGCAACTGACCAGGCGCGAGAGCACTCCGCATGTCTTCGCGAGCTGATCTTTCCGACGTGCAGGGTGACGTTCCGGCCGGACGCCGGTGCCTTTCTGCGTCGCTGGCCACGTGCCGCGGCGCAGCATGCATTCGATAGAGACGCGTGCTAAAAAGGCTCCGTCTTTAGATCGATCTAAATTCGGGGGATGGGAACCTTCTGAACTCGCGCATGGCGGCGGAAGTGAGCTGAGGTTTTCCCGGGTATAAATTTAGATCGATCCAAATGACGTGTACTTGTTGCAGCCGCTCATTCAGGCCTAGAGGGGATCGAGATGGAACAAGCATCACGCATGTGTATCCGCAATTCATTGTTCGCCGCCATTGCCGTCGCAATGACCGCTGCGGTGGTGCCGGCGGGCGCCTTTGCGCAGGAGGCGACAACCGGGGAGTCGGCGTCCAGGAACGTGCAAGCCAAGAATCTGGATGCTGTTCTTGTCACCGGTTCGCGCACCAGCACCAGAACGGTTGAGAACAGCTCCGCGCCCATCGACGTGGTCAGCGCCGAGGATCTCGTTGCCACTGGCAAAGGCGACCTGCTGCAAGCGCTGCTGACCAAGCTGCCTTCGCTGAGCCTGCAAACATATGGCAGCGGCCTGGATAACCAGGTGCGCGGCGCGATGCTGCGCAACCTGTCGCCCGGCTACACCCTGGTACTGGTCAACGGCAAGCGCCGCAATGTCAGTGCCTATACCAGCGACACCAGCTTCCCTGGCCAGAACTACACGGATATCGCGTTGATCCCGATGAGCGCGATCGACCACATCGAAGTGCTGCGCGACGGTGCATCGGCGATCTACGGCTCGGACGCCATCACCGGTGTCATCAACATCATCCTCAAATCGAATACCAGCGGCGGCCTGCTCACGGCCGAGGGCGGCAGCAGCTTCGACGGCGACGGCAGTCGCAGCAAGTACGGAGCGAATTTCGGTCTCCCGCTGGGCAAAAGCGGCTTTGTCAACGTCTCCCTCGATTACACCTCCCAGCAGGAGGCTGCCCGCGTCAGACCCTATCGCGATACCTACATGGTGTATCCGGCGATCGCCGCCGACGGCAGTCTGACCAGACTCTGCACGTACAACAGCCTGTGTCCGGGTACTACTGCCAACCCGGCCGAAGCGGACCGCGACGTCAAGGATTATGCGTACAGCGTCCCCGCATACACCCTCAAGTCCGCAGCCTACAATCTCGAATACGACCTCGGTGATTCGGTCACCTTGTACTCGTTCGCGACCTTCAGCTCTCGCCGGATGAGCACCCGGCAGAACACGCGCACGCCCTACACCGCCTGGAGCAGCAGTCCCGGATTGTTTGAAAACGTCTATCCGAACGGGTTCACTCCCAGAGCGGTGGGCAAGGAGCAGGACTATACGGGCGCGCTCGGCCTGAAAGGCTCTCTCGGGGAATGGCAGTGGGATCTCAGTGCCACCCGCAACAGCGACGATTACCACGTTTATACGCAGAACTCGGCCAATTATTCGCTCGCCTATCCCGGTGGCCCGACCGACGTCTATTCGGGCAAGCTGGCGTACACCCAGAATGTCGCCAATTTGGACCTGCGCCGCAGCTTCGCCGTTGCCGCGTTCGAGGCGCCCTTGGATTTCAGCGCCGGGCTTGAATACCAGCGCGAAGGCTACACTCGCGGCGCGGGAGAACTGGCTTCCTGGTATGGCTCGGGCATCACTGCTTACACCGGCTACCTTCCGGCCGACGCCGTTCACGGTACGCGTCACGGCACGGCGGCTTATGTCGGCGCATCGACCAACGTCACCAAGCGTTGGTACCTGGATATTGCCGGGCGCTTTGAGGATCATTCCGACTTCGGCAACGTTTCCACCGGACGGTTGACCTCGCGCTTCGATTTCACCGATCGCTTCGCGATCCGTGGGACCGTCAGCAATGGCTTCCATGCGCCGTCGCTGGCCGCACAGAACTTCCAGCTCACCTCCGATACTCCCACCCAGCGATGGATCAATGCCCGCGTCTCCTCACCGGTGGCCAAGGCGTTGGGCGCGGTTCCATTGAGGCCGGAAAAATCCACGAACTACAGCCTGGGCTTTACCTATTCCCCGACCGAGAGCGTGCATCTGGCCGTCGATGCGTACCAGATCGAGATTCGCGACCAGCTGGGCATGTCGACGTACGTCGGCTACGACCCCACCGATCCCGACCGGGTCGTGGATTATTACGGCAATGTCCTCAACGCAAACCAGATCGCGACCATCGACGGACTGCTCGCCCCCGCCGGCATAACGATCAGCCCGAACAAGGGCCTGTTCGTCAGTTACCTGCGCACCATTGGTGCGACGCGCACCCGCGGCGTCGAATTCACGGCAGATGGCAGCTTTTCCAGCAAACTGGGCCAGTGGACGTGGGATTACGCCCTGAACACGGTCACAACGAACATCACCAAGGCCGAGGGAATATCGCCGCTGCTGGCGGATCTGCCCTACGTTGCGCTGCTCAACGAATCTACCCGATACAACCTCCGCTACCGGTCGCCTCGATATACGCAAGTGGCCGGAATCAACTGGGCTCGCAACGGGCTGAATCTCGGCGCCCATTTCACTTATTTCGGCCCGATCAAGCGGCTGAGCAACAATTACAGATATTCGATCAAGCCCAAGCTGGTCACGTCGCTGTCCGGGGGCTATGACTTCGGCAACGGCCTCAGTTTGACCGCCGGCGTCGACAACGTCTTCGACAAGAAGCCAAGCAAGCTTCCGTCGCAGGCAATGAGCAACAGCAACAAGGCGACGTATGTATGGATGTACGAGTCCGGTGATTCCATCAATGCCATGGGTGGCTACTACTTCGCCCGCCTCGACTATCGCTTCTGATCCCGGGAAATCGACGTGACCAAGAAGAAGCACGAACAACTGGGCATGCTCGACAGCATCGAGCGCCGTGATTTCGTCAACGGCGTACTCAAGAGCTCACTGGTAATCGCTGCTTCGGGCCTCGCCCCGGGCATGCTGGCCGCTGCCACGGGCATGACATCGGCGTCCCAGGCCGCCGGCGCAAAAATGGCGACGCCGCCGACGGGCACGTACCCGCCGGCGCTGACCGGCATGCGCGGCAGCAGTTTTCCGGCATACCAGATCGGTCATGCCATGCGCGATGGAACTCTGCACGTCGACCAGGATCGGGTCCAGGATACGGGCGAGGAGTACGACCTGGTCGTCGTCGGGGGCGGCATCAGCGGGCTGTCCGCCGCGCTGTACTACTCTCGCGACAGCGGCAGCAAGGCGCGCACGCTGGTGCTGGACAATCACGATGACTTCGGTGGCCACGCCAAGCGCAACGAGTTCGATTTCGGCAACCGCAAGGTTATTTCCAACGGCGGCACCTTCAACATTTCTCCCGGCAGCGAGAATGCGCGCAGCTTCATGCAGTCGATTGGCATCGACGATATCGCACGGCTCAACCGCGACAACCAGGACACGTTCTTCTACCAGCGCCTTGGCATGGGGCAGTCTGTCTACTACGACCAGGCCACCTTCGGCAAAGACCTGCTGATGGGCGATCCTGCGCCATGGATCGAATTCATCGCATTGCACGATCCCAACACGCCACCCGACCAAGCGAAGCGGTGGGCCGAATTCCTCGCCCACGCACCGATGAGTGAGCGGGCGCGCAAGGATGTGTACCAGCTGTACACGGCGAAGATCGACTATTTGCCCGGCATGACTCCGGCTGAGCGCGTGAAGAAGCTGCGCAAGGTCACCTATCGGGACTTCCTGCTGGAAATCGCCAAAGTCGACCCGATGGCGGTCACCTATCTGCGCGACCGCACCTTCGGCAGCGCACGAGGCCTTTCCGGCATGTCGGCGATGGCGGCGCGCCGGCGCGGTATGCCCGGTTTCCTGGGCATGGATCTCGGAGCGGACAATCCACTACCACAGAGCGCGCAGAGCCTGCCGCCGGCGACCACCCACAAGACCATTCCCAACTACCATTTCCCCGATGGAAACGCGACCATCGCCCGATTGATCGTCCGTCAGTTGATTCCCGAGGCGCTGCCCGGCAAGACCTTGGAGGATTCAATCCTGCAACGGGTCGACTATCCCCGCCTGGATATGCCTGGCAACCGCAATCGCATCCGCCTGAGCAGCACCGCCGTCGAGGTAGCCAACACGCGGACCGGCGTCAGCGTGGTCTACGCCCGTGACGGCAAGTTCCATCGTGTGCGCGCCCGACATTGCGTGCTGGCTTGCTGGCACCACGTGATTCCATACATCTGCCAGGAACTGCCGGATTGGCAAAAGGAAGCGTTGCGCTACCAGGTGCACGCGGTCAATCTTTGGGTCAACGTATGGCTGCGCAATTGGCGCGCGTTCAAGAAGGCTGGCGCCTGCTTCATCAATGCGCCCAATGGCTACTACTCGCAGATCCTGCTCGAATGCCCGGTGGACATCGGCGGATACAAACGCTCGACCTCGCCGGACGAGCCGACCGTACTGACCATGTTGCGCGTATTCGAGACGCCGGGGATTCCGGTCAAGGACCAGTACCGTATCGCCCGCGGCGAGATGTATGCCACCGATTTCGAAACCTATGAATTCCATGTCCGCGATCAGCTTACCCGCATGCTCGGACCGTACGGCTTCGATGCGCGCCGCGATATAGCCGGCATCACCCTCAACCGCTGGGGACATGGCTATTCGTACATGTATTCCTCGGTGTTCGACGAGTTCCTGGACCGTGGCGAGCAGCCTCCGCACGAACGCGCGCGGCAGCCTTTCGGCAACATCGCCATCGCCAATTGCGACGCGGCTGCTCGCGACAGCACGCCCGACGCGATCGACCAAGCCCACCGGGCCGTCGGCGAATTGAGGTCGAACATGCGTAACAGCGTCGCTTTCTGAGGCGCGGTAGGAACCACGATTCACGAGCGGCATCCTGAGCCCTGGGAGGGGATCGAATGCATTACAGCGAAAACGCCACGACTCCGACAGGCAATCCGGTGCGCACTGCCATCGTGCCCCTGGTGCTGATCGTCAGCCTGTTCTTCTTCTGGGGTGCGGCGGCCAGCCTCAACGATATCCTGATCAAGCAGTTCAAGAAGGCTTTCGAGCTGTCCGATCTGCAGGCCGGGCTGGTGCAGAGTGCGTTCTACCTCGGCTATTTCCTGTTCGCGATGCCGGCAGCCATGTTCATGCGCCGTTATAGCTACAAGGCCGCTGTGGTGCTGGGTCTGCTGCTGTTCGCAGCCGGCACTTTCCTGTTCTATCCCGCCGCGGAGATCCATGCTTACGGGGTGTTTCTGCTGGCGCTGTTTGTCATCGCCAGCGGACTGGCGTTTCTCGAAACCTCGGCCAACTCCTTGGTCACCGTGCTTGGTCCGGCGGAGGGGGCTGCCCGGCGGCTGAATCTGGCGCAGGCGTTCAATCCGCTCGGCGCGATGATCGGCGTGATGATCGGCTCGCACTTCATCTTCTCGGGAATCGAGTACGGCGCGCAGGATCTCGCGGCGATGGCGCCGGCCGCACGCGAGGCCTACTTCGCAGCCGAATCGGCGGCGGTGCAGATGCCGTACCTGGCGATCGGCGTCGTGGTGCTGCTATGGGCGGTGCTGGTCGCAGGGACAAAGTTCCCGGCCACGCGCGATAAGGGTGTCGAGCACAAGGCCAGCAGTGGCGCGCAGCTGAAGGAGTTGCTGCGCAACCGCAACTTTGTCTTCGCGGTCGTGGCACAGCTGTTTTACGTCGGCGCACAGGTTGGCGTCTGGAGCTACCTGATCCGCTATTTTCAGGATGCCGTGCCCGGTACGCCGGAAAGGGTCGCTGCCAGTTTCCTGACGGCTTCGTTGGCGCTCTTCATGTGTGGGCGCTTCGTCGGTTCGTTGCTGCTGCGCAAGGTGTCGCCAACGCGCCTTCTGGGCGCGTTCGCGCTGGTCGATCTGCTGTTGTGCATCATCGCGATCGCGCTGCCAGGCATGATCGGCCTGTATGCACTGGTTGGCGTGAGTATTTTCATGTCGGTGATGTTCCCGACGATCTTCGTGCTCGGCCTGAGCGGACTGGACGACGACCATCGCAAACTCGGTTCCTCGATGCTGGTCATGGCCATCGTCGGTGGCGCATTGCTGCCGGCCCTGATGGGCGCTGTTTCGGACGTGGCGGGAATCCACTGGGCCATCGCCGTCCCCGCGCTGAGTTTCATCGTCATTCTCGCCTATGCCTTGCGTACGGCGCGCCTGATGCGGTGATGCGCCGCGCAACAGCCTCGTCGTTCTCGTGCCGGCACGACTCTTTCCCATCTGGAAATTTCATGTCATCCATTCCCTCGCTTCTCCTCAATGACGGCCATCGCATCCCGCAACTCGGCCTGGGTATCTGGCAGGTGCCCGACGCCGATGTACCGCGTGCGGCTGGTACTGCATTTGACCTCGGCTACCGCCACGTCGACGGCGCCGCCGCCTACGGCAACGAGGAAGGTCTCGGCCGTGCGATCCGCGCCGCCGGCCTGCCGCGTGCCGACCTGTTCGTCACCACCAAGCTGCGCAATCCCGACCAGGGCCGTGCCGAGGCGGCGAGGGCGCTCGACGCCAGCCTGGCGAAGCTGCAGCTGGACTATGTCGACCTCTACCTGATCCACTGGCCGTGCCCGCACCACGACCGCTTCGTCGACAGCTGGAGGACGTTGATCGAGGCGCGCGATGCGGGAAAGGTGCGTTCGATCGGCGTGTCCAACTTCCGCGCACAGGACGTCGAGCGCATCGTCGAGGCCACCGGTGTGGTGCCGGCGGTCAACCAGATCGAGCTGCATCCCCTGCTGCAGCAGCACGAGCTGAACGCCTACGGCGCGGCCAACGGCATCGTCACCGAGGCCTGGAGTCCGCTGGCGCACGGCGGCGAACTGCTGGCCGACCCGCTGCTGCGCGAGATCGCCGGCAGGTACGGCAAAACCTCCGCCCAGGTGATCCTGCGCTGGCACGTTCAGTCGGGACGCGTGGTCTTCCCGAAGTCGGTCACGCCCGCGCGGATCGCCGAGAACGCGGCGATCTTCGACTTCGTCCTCGACGACGGCGACATGGCGAAGATCGCCACGCTCGACGCCGGTACGCGGCTGGGGCCGGACCCGGCCGACTACGAAGACATGGACTGAGCGCAGGCATGGACAAGCCAGGCAGGATCGTTTGTTTCGGCGAGGCGCTGATCGACATGCTGGCGCAGCCGCCCGCCACCCCCGATGCGCCGCGCGCCTTCCTGCAGTTTGCCGGCGGGGCGCCGGCGAACGTCTCGGTGGCGGTGGCGCGGCTCGGCGGCGACAGCCATTTCGTGGGCATGCTGGGCGAGGACATGTTCGGCGACTTCCTGCTGCGCAGCCTGCAGGAGGCGGGCGTCGCCACCGGCGGCGTGGCGCGTACCGGCGAGGCCCGTACCGCGCTGGCCTTCGTCGCGCTGGACGAACATGGCGAGCGCAGCTTCAGCTTCTACCGGCCGCCGTCGGCCGATCTGCTGTTCCGCGCGGCGCACTTCGACCGGCTCGGCTTCGACGGCACCGCCATCTTCCACGTCTGTTCCAACAGCATGACCGGGGCGGAGATCGCGCAAACCACCTTCGAGGGCATGCGGGGGGCCCGCGCGGCCGGCGCGGCGGTCAGCTTCGACATGAACCTGCGGCCGATGCTGTGGCCACGCGGCACCGACCCGGCGCCGCGCCTGTGGCAGGCGTTGGCGCTGGCCGACGTGGTCAAGCTTTCGCGCGAGGAGTTCGACTGGCTGCGCGGCGCATCCGGTTCTGACGGCGCCGCAGTGATCGAGCGGCTGTGGCGGGGAGGCGCGCAATTGCTGCTGGTTACGGACGGCGACCGTCCGCTGCGTTGGCACACGCGCGGCGCAGCCGGCGAAGTGCCCGCATTCCGGGTGCAGGTGCAGGACACCACCGCCGCGGGCGATGCCTTCGTCGGCGGTCTGCTCTACCAGCTCGCGCGCCGGCTCGGCGGTGGCATGGCGCTAGAGACATTCTGCGCCGACCGCACGGCGATCGGCGAGAGCCTGCGCTTTGCCGCCGCGGTCGGTGCGCTGGCAGTGACCCGCCGGGGTGCCTTCGCCGCGATGCCGCCGCTCGCCGACGTGCTTTCCCTGATCGAGGAGCAGCCGTGATGCCTGGCGACGAACGCAGGGAGTGGGGAAGCCGATGCTGACGGCCGATACCTCCGTCATCCTGTATGCCACTTTCACCGCGTCCGCGGGCAATGCCCTTGCCGTCGCGGCTCTCCTGAGCGACTACGCCGCGACGGTCCGCAAGGAGCCCGGCAACGTGCTCTTCGAAGCTTCGTGCAAGGCGGACCAACCCGAGTCGTTCTTCGTCTACGAGGAATATGCCGACGAGGCCGCATTCCAGGCGCACTTGAACGCACCCTACGGCCCATCCTTCAATGCCGCGCTTGCGCCGCTCATCGTCGAGCCGCAGTCCCTGCTGACGTTCCTGCGAAGAGTATGAGGCGAGGACAGACAAGGACGGCACGACCGCGAACGGACCCTCTATCACCACAGCTTTTGACAGAGCCCGCATGAATCGCCCTTGCTTTGCTTCTTCATCGAAGTGGCGCGCCCTGGTGGCGGCCGCGTTTGTCCTGGCCTTGCCCGGTTGCGGTTCCGCCGGGAGTGCCTCCGGCCCGGCATCCACGGACACCGACGCGTCACCGCCTGCCATTCTGAAGGCCGGTGCCGTGGCCTCGCCCGACCGGTTCGGCGCCGAAGCGGCGCGGCGAATCCTTGCCGCCGGGGGCAACGCGGTGGACGCGTCCGTGGCGACCGCGTTCACGTTGGCGGTGACACTGCCTTCGGCCGGCAACCTGGGTGGGGGAGGCTTCATGACCCTGTGGGTGGACGGCAAACCCTACTTCCTCGATTACCGCGAGAAGGCGCCTGCTGCGGCCACCTCCACGATGTATCTGAACGCCGACGGCAGCCTGGTTCCCGGCCAGAGCCTGAGCGGCTCGCTGGCGGCCGGCGTCCCCGGCACGGTCGCGGGCATGTGGGAGGCCCACCGGAAGTTCGGGCGGCTCAGCTGGGCGCAGGTGCTGGCACCCGCCATCGGCTATGCCCGGAACGGCTTCATCGCCTATGCCACGGCCAAGCCAGCCTCCGATCCGCGACGCGCGAACTTCAACCGCTATTTCGGCGGAAAGATGGTCAAGGGAGAGCTGTTCCGGCAACCCGAACTGGCCGCCACTCTGCAGCGCATCAGCGACAACGGCCGCGGCGAGTTCTACGCCGGCAGGACCGCCGATCTGCTGGTTGCGCAGATGGACCGCAGCGGCGGTCTAGTCAGTCGGAACGACCTGAAGGATTACGCCGCCGTCTGGCGCGATCCGGTGGTCATCGCTTGGCATGGCCACACCATCTACACCTCGCCGCCGCCCAGTTCCGGCGGTTTCGGCATCGGACAACTGCTGAAAATGAAGCAGGCGCTGGCCCCTCGTTTCGCCGCCGCGCCGCTCAATTCGGCGCAGTACATCCATCTGACTGCCGAGATGGAGAAGCGCGTCTTCGCCGACCGCGCGCAGTATCTGGGCGATCCGGATTTCTTCCCGGTTCCAATGGCGGAGCTACTGTCCGATGACTACCTCGGGCGCCGTGCGGCCGAGGTCGATCCCGCCGAACCCACACCCTTGGCCGAAGTGAAACCAGGCTTGGACGCTGGCCCGTCCAGCGTCGGCAGCACCGGAGAGAACCCGCAGACCACGCACTTCTCGGTGATGGACAAATGGGGCAACGCCGTAGCCAACACCTACACGCTCAACGGTGGTTACGGCAGCGGCGTGGTGGTCGAGGGCGCCGGCTTCCTGCTCAACAACGAGATGGACGATTTCGCTACCAAACCTGGCGTGCCGAACCAGTTCGGCGTGGTGGGCGGCGACGCGAATGCGGTCCAGCCCGGCAAGCGGCCGCTGTCGTCCATGAGCCCGACCATCGTTGTGAAAGACGGCAGGGCCGTCCTGGTAGTGGGTACGCCGGGAGGCTCGCGCATCTTCACTGCTGTCTACCAAGTGCTGGTGGACGTTCTGGATTACCGGTTGCCCCTGGCGGAGGCGCAAGAACAGGGGCGCTTCCATCATCAGCTGCTTCCCGACGACGTGATTTACTACGAAGCCGATCGCATCCCCGACAGCGTGGCCGACAACCTGCGGTCGCGGGGCTGGAAGCTGAAGAATGGCCTCGGCGGTGGCCGCGACATACAGGCTATTCAACTGGTGGGCGATACGCCCAAGCCGGTATCCGACCCGCGCAACCCCAATGGTCTGGCGCTGACCGTGCCTGCGGTGGAAAAACCGTAACAGTCGCCGGCGCTCGATGCCCCCTCCATGGAGTGGGAGCATTTCCATTCGCTTGAACGGGACTTCAAGGGCCGCATGTCGGGGCCTTCGAGCCTCTCGACAAGCGCGGGAAATATCTGTACCATTCAGTGCATTAAATATTCGGGTTCCTTGGGCTGAACCAATCCGCGGTTTAGCACTCCAATGGCCCGAGTGCTAAACTTCGATGTCTTGCAGGAGGTTCCACCCATGTCCCAAGCCCTGGTGACCGCCAACTTCCCGCTGCCCAGCGTGGTCGGCAGCCTGGACGCCTACATTTCCGCGGTGCACCGCATTCCGGTGCTCAGCGTGGAAGAGGAGCAGGCGCTCTCGCGCGACTACCTGCAGCAGGACAACCTGGAAGCGGCCAAGAAGCTGGTGATGTCGCACCTGCGTTTCGTGGTGCATGTGGCGCGCGGCTACTCCGGCTATGGCCTGCAGCTTGCCGACCTGATCCAGGAAGGCAACATCGGCCTGATGAAGGCGGTCAAGCGTTTCGACCCGGACATGGGCGTGCGCCTGGTCAGCTTCGCGGTGCACTGGATTCGCGCCGAGATGCACGAGTTCATCCTGAAGAACTGGCGCATCGTGAAGGTCGCCACCACCAAGGCGCAGCGCAAGCTGTTCTTCAACCTGCGCAAGAGCAAGAAGCGCCTGGGCTGGATGAACGCCGCCGAGGTGAGCACCGTGGCGAAGGATCTCGGCGTGCCGGAAGCCACCGTGCGCGAGATGGAATCCCGCCTGTCCGGCCGTGACGTGGGCTTCGAGGCGCCGGTGGACGCCGACGACGACGCCAAGCCGGCACCCGCCGCGTTCCTGATCGACCACGGTGCCGATCCGTACGAGAACGTGGCCGACGAGGATCATGCCGACAACCAGCTGCAGACGCTGACCGATGCCTTGCAGCACCTCGACGCCCGTTCGCGCGACATCATCCAGCGCCGCTGGCTGGACGACGAGAACAAGGCCACCTTGCAGGATCTGGCCGACGAGTACGGCGTCTCCGCCGAGCGCATCCGCCAGGTGGAAGCCAACGCGATGAAGAAGATGCGCGCGCTGTTTGCGATGTAATCCTGGCCGCGCGGAGTGCCGGCAATGGCATCGACGGCCCGGGAAACCGGGCCGTTTGCTTTGGCTCATTCGTCGCGCGGTGGCGCCGTGCCGCTGACGATGCGGGCCTGTCGCTGGTGCGTCCAGTAGGCCCAGGCCCAGTCCAGCATCACCGCCAGGCGGTTGCGGAAGCCGATCAGAAAATAGATGTGCACCAGCAGCCAGACAATCCATGCCGGCAGCCCGGACAACCGCAGCTTGTCGAACTGCGCCACCGCCGCCATGCGCCCGATGGTGGCCAGCGAGCCGGCGTCGCGGTAGCGGAACGGTGGCTGCGGCCGGTCGTCGCCACGCAGCTGGCGCGCGATCATGGCGCCCACGTACTCGCCCATCTGCTTGGCCGCCGGCGCCACGCCGGGCACCGGTGAGCCATCCGGCCGGACCACGCTGGCGAGATCGCCGATGACGAAAACGCCGGTGTGGCCGGGCACGCCGAGATCCTCGTCGACGCGTACGCGGCCGGCCTTGTCCAGCGGCGCGCCGAGCATGGTACCCACCGGCGAGGCGGCCACCCCCGCGGCCCACAGCACGGTGCGTGCCGGCAGGCGACGCTCGCCGAGGTTCACCCCCGCCGCGTCGATCGCCGTCACCGGCGCGCCGGTGTGCACCTGCACGCCGAGGCGTTCGAGCTGGCGGCGCGCCTTGTCCGAAAGCACCCGGTCATAGCCGGCCAGCAGTCGCGGCCCGGCCTCGACCAGCCGCACGCTGGCGTTGCGCGGATCGAAGTGGCGGAATTCGCCGCGCAGCGTGTGCCGCGCCAGTTCGATCAGCGTGCCGGCCAGTTCCACGCCGGTGGAACCGCCGCCGACCACGACGAAATTCAGCCACGCCTGGCGGCGCTCCGGGTCGTCTTCGCGCTCGGCCTGTTCGAAGGCGAGCAGCACCCGCCGGCGAATCGTCTGCGCGTCATCGAGCGTCTTCAGCGCCGGGGCGAACGGCGCCCATTCGTCGTGGCCGAAGTAGGCGTGGGTGGCGCCGGTGGCAATCACCAGCCAGTCGTAGTCGAGCCAGCGCGAGCCGCACCCCACGCGCCGGGCAGCCAGGTCGACCGCGGTCACCTCCTCCATCAGCACGGTGAGGTTGCGCTGTCGCCGCAGGATATGGCGCAGCGGTGCGGCGATCGAGGTGGCGGACAGGCTCGCGGTGGCCACCTGGTAGAGCAGCGGCTGGAACAGGTGGTGGTTGCGCCGATCGATGAGCGTGATCTGCGCGTTTGCGCCTGCCAGCCGTCGCGCGGCGCTCAAACCCCCGAAACCTCCGCCGAGAATCAGGACACGGGGTTTGCCCGCATCTGCAACACGTGGATCGCTCATCATTGCAGCATGCACGGCGTGCCGTGCACGCCGCGTCGACCGCGCAGGCGCCGGCTCACGGCTGCCGCGTCGCCGGCATGCGCAGCGCCATGCCCTTGAGCACGTTCAGCGCCTGTGCCAGCGCGTAGTCGCTGGTAGCCAGCTTGCCGTCGGCGGCGCTGCCGTCGTCGTCGATGTCGCTCGTGGTGGCGGCCTTCTCGTTGGCGAGGTGGTTGGGCAGGTCCGCCTCGGAGCTGATCAGCACCGGCGGGTGGTCGGCCTTGCTCACCGCGAGGTCGGCCAGCGCGATGTCCGGCTTGATTCCCTCGGCCTGGATCGAGGTGCCGTCGGGCGTGTAGTAGCGCGCGGTGGTGATCTTCACCGCATGGTCGGCGTCCAGCGGCAGTACGGTCTGCACCACGCCCTTGCCGAAGCTGCGCTGGCCCATGGTCAGCGCGCGGTGATTGTCTTTCAGTGCGCCGGAGACGATTTCGGCGGCTGAAGCGGTGCCGTGGTTGGTCAGCACGATCATCGGCGCGCCGTCTAGCTGGTCGCCGGGGTGCGCGCTGAAGCTCATGTTGGCGTCGGGCAGCCGCCCGCGCGTGGTCACGATGACGCCGTTGTCGAGGAAGTCGTCGCTGACGCCAACTGCCGCGGTGAGCAGGCCACCGGGGTTGTTGCGCAGGTCCAGCACCGCGCCTTTCTGCGGACCGTTCTTCGCGATCAGTTCGCCCAGCTTCTTCTGCAGGTCGGCGGCGGTGTCGTCCTGGAACTGGCTGATGCGGATGTAGGCGTAGCCGGGCTCCAGCTCGCGCACCTTGACGCTGCTGACCGAGATCAGCTCGCGCACCAGCGGCAGGTCGACCAGCTTGTCGCTGCCTTCGTGCACGATGGTGAGGGTGATCTTGCTGCCCGGCTTGCCGCGCAGCTGCTGGAACATCTCGTTGACGTTCTGCGGGTCGACCAGCTTGCCGTTGATCTTGACGATGCTGTCGCCCGGCCTGATGCCGGCGCGCGCGGCCGGCGTGTCGTCGATCGGCGAGACGATCTTGAGCCCGCCATCCACCTGCAGCACCTCGATGCCCAGGCCGCTGTACTGGCCGGAGGTGTCCTCGCTCAGCTGCTGCAGGCCCTCCTTGTCGAGGTACTCGCTGTGCGGGTCGAGTCCGGCCAGCATGCCGGTGATGGCCGCCTTCATCAGGGTCTTGTTGTCGACCTTCTCGACGTAAGCCTGGCGCACCATCTGGTAGACGCGGCTGAAGTTGCGGATGTCCTGCAGATCCACCGGGTCGGCCGCGGCCCTGCTGCCGGCGCGGGCCGGCTCGCTGGCGCTGGCGGCGCTGGCGGGGGCGGTCTGCGCGTGACCGAGGCCGGCGGCCAGCAGCGACAGGAAGGCCACGCAGGTGGCTGCTCGACGGTGGGGATAAGGCATGCACTTGACTCCGCTCGACGGGAAGACGGCGCGCCGCAGCGCCGCCGAAGTATGGCAGGAGGTGGGACCGCCGGATCGCGCAACAATTCACCACGCCCTGCGGCAACGCCTCAGCCGTGCTTGCGCAACCAGCCGGCCGGGTCCACCGGCTTGCCGCCCTTGCGCAGCTCGAAGTACACGCCGGTGTTGACGCCGGTGACCGCGCTGGCGGTGCCGATCGCCTCGCCGGCCTCGACCTCGTCGCCGACGCCGTGCAGCAGGCTTTCGTTGTTGCCGTACATGCTCATCCAGCCGTTGCCGTGGTTGAGGATGAGCAGCATGCCGTAGCCGCGCAGGAAGCCGGCGTAGATCACCCGCCCGCGCGCCACCGCGTGCACCTCGCTGCCGGCGGCGGCCTTGATCAGCACGCCGTTGCCGAACGGGTTGACCGCACCGCTGGCCGGCCACGGCAGCTTGCCGCGGATGTCGGCCGAGCGCGACGGCGGCGGCTGGCCGCGTTGCGGGGCGGCGGCTTCGTCGATCGCCTTCTGCAGCTTGTCGAGCAGCTGGTTGAGCGACTGCGCGTTCTGTTTCATCGCGGCCAGGCGCTGGGCCTGGTCCTTGTACTTCGCGTCGGTTTCCGCCGCCAGCTTCTGCCGCGCCGCGCGCTGCGCGGCCAGCTTTTTCGCCTGCTCCTCGCGCTGGGCCCTGGTTGCCTGCAGCGCCTGCTGCTGCGTCGCGATCGAGTTTTCCAGCTCCTGCAGGCGGGCCAGGTCGCCCATCAGCTTCTCCACGCGCTGCACCCGGTCGCGCTGGAAATACTGCGAATACACCAGCGCGCGTGCGATCCGCGCCACGTCCTCGCCGCCCAGCAGCAAGCGCAAGTCCGAGCCGTGGCCCAAGGCGTAGGTAGCGCGCAGCAGGTCGGCGATCGCGGCGCGCTGGTGCTGCAGTTCACGCTGCAGAGCGTCGCGCTGCTGGCGCAGGTCGTCGAGCTGCTTTTGCCCTGCGGCCAGGGCAGCATCGGTCTCGCGCACGGCTCTGGCCGCCGCGGCCAGCGCGTTGGCCTGCTTCGCCAGCTCCGCGGTGACGTTGTCACGCTGGGCCGCGGTCCGGGCCTGCTCCGCGGCCAGCGCCTCCATCTTGCGGCGCAGGTCCGCCAGTTTCTGTTTCGCCGCGGCTTGCTCGGCGTGGGTCGCGTTCTGGCCGGCAGGCGTGGCCGGTGCGGAGTACGTCAGGCCGAGGCAGGCAACGACGAGCAGCGCGCCGGGCACGCGGCGGATCGAACGGGATGGATTGCGCATCCGTCGATTATCACCGAGCCCGCGGCGCGGGGCGAGCGTGCCGCGGGCAGTGTATGTTGGCGCGATATCCGCGGCGCCACGATGCGGCGCCGGCGCAACGTCGAGAGAGGGAGTGGTTGCATGTGCGTGATCGCGTTTGCCTGGCAGGTCCATCCGCGCTGGCGCCTGCTGCTGGCCGGCAATCGCGACGAGTTCCATGCCCGACCCAGCGCCGCGCTGGCGCGTTGGGACGACGCGCCGATCCTCGCCGGCCGCGACCTGCAGGCCGGCGGCAGCTGGCTCGGCGTGTCCGATGCGGGGCGTTGCGCGGTGGTGACCAATGTGCGCGATCCGCGCGATCCGCAGCGGGGCGCCTCGCGCGGCCTGCTGATCCGCGACTACCTGACGGGTGCGGAGGATGCCGCCGCGCATGCGCAGCACCTGTTGCGCGTGGCGGCGGACTATCGCCCGTTCAACCTGCTCACCTTCGATGCGCAGGCGGCGTTCTATCTCGGCAATCGACCGGAGCCGCAGGCGCAGGCGGTCACGCCCGGCGTGCACGGCCTCTCCAACGCCGACTTCAATACGCCGTGGCCGAAGACGCGCGCGTTGATGCAGCGCCTGCAGCGCTGGATCGACGACGGCGACGACACCGACTTCGCCGCGCTGTTCGCCGCGCTGGCCGACGAACAGCCGGCGCCGGACGAGCAGTTGCCGGATACCGGTGTCGGCCTCGAGCTGGAACGCCGGTTGTCCAGCGCCTTCATCCGCGGCGCCGATTACGGCACCCGTGCCAGCACCGTGGTGGCGATCGACCATGACGGCGCCGGCGTGATTGCGGAGCGTCGCTTCGGCCCCGAGGCGCGTTACCTGGGCGAGACCTTGCTGCGCTTCGGCAGCCTTTCGCTGGCCTGAGCCGGCAGCGTTCGCCTACGCTGCCCGGCGGCGCGGCCGGCTGGGTAGGTGGCCGGGCGGCAGGCAGGCTGGTCCCCGATTCGAGCCAGGGGGATGGGCATGCGCAAGGGATGGCTTCTGCTGGCGGCGATCATGCCGCTCGCCCAGGGGGTACGCGCAAGTTGCCCGGACTGGCCGCCCGCGCGGGCGCGACAGGAGATGCTGGCGCTGCACGATCGCCTCGACGGCTGGAACCATGCCTATCGCGTCGAGGGCGCCTCGCCGGTGGACGACGCGGTGTACGACCAGGCTTTGCAGCGGTTCGAGCAATGGCGGCGCTGCTTTCCCGCGCAGGCGCCGGCCGCGCCGCGCCATCTGGGCGATGCCGGCGGGCGGGTCACTTCGCCGGTGGCGCAGACCGGCCTGGCCAAGCTGCCCGATGCCGCGGCGCTGGCGCAGTGGATGCACGCGCGCGGTGATCAGGATCTGTGGGTGCAACCGAAGGCGGACGGCGTCGCGGTCACCTTGCTCTACGTCGATGGCCGCCTGCGTCAGGCCAGCAGCCGCGGCGACGGCTTGCACGGTTCGGACTGGACCGCGCAGGCGCAGCGCATCGCCGCGATTCCCAAGCGGCTGCCGCACGCGCCGGCGCGGGTGGTGCTGCAGGGCGAACTGGTCTGGCGCCTGCCCGGCCACGTGCAGGCCGCGGCCGGCGGCCGCAACGCGCGCTCGGCGGTAGCCGCGGCGATGGCGCGCGACGAGCTTGGCGATGCCGCCGCGCACATCGGCCTGTTCGTGTGGGACTGGCCCAGCGGCCCGCCCGACATGCCGGCGCGGCTGGCGGGCTTGCAGGCGATGGGGTTGGCGGACGCCGTGCGCTACACGCAACCGGTCGCCTCGCTGGCCGAGGTCGAACACTGGCGCGAGCAGTGGTATCGCCACGCGATGCCGTTCGCGGCGGACGGCACCGTCGTGCGCCAGGGTCATCGCCCCGCCGCGGCGAACTGGCGCGCGGCGCCGCCGGAGTGGGCGGTGGCGTGGAAGTATCCGGCCGCCTCGGCGCTGGCCGAGGTGCGCGCGGTGGAATTCGGCGTCGGTCGCAGCGGCCGCGTCACGCCGGTGCTGCAGCTGGAGCCGGTGCAACTGGACGATCATCAGGTGCAGCGCGTCAGCGTGGGTTCGCTCAAGCGCTGGCGAGAACTCGACATTCGCCCCGGCGACCAGGTCGAGGTGGTGCTCGCCGGGCTGACCATCCCGCGCCTGCAGTCGGTGGCCTGGCGCACGCAGCAGCGGGCACCTGTGACGCCGCCGGACCCGCGTGCGCACGGGCCGCTGACCTGCTGGCAGGCCACGCCGGGTTGCGAGCGACAGTTCCTCGCACGGCTGGTGTGGCTCGGTGGCCACCACGGATTGCAGCTGGAAGGATTGGGCGAGGGCACCTGGCAGGCGCTGGTCGACGCCGGCCTGGTGCGTCATCTGCTGGACTGGATGAACCTCACGCCGCAGCAACTGGCCGCCGTGCCCGGCCTCGGCGTGAACCGCGCGGCCGCGTTGGCGCGGGTATTCGCCAGTGCACGCGAGCGTCCGTTCGCGCGCTGGCTGCAGGCGCTGGGCGTGCCGGCCCGGCAGGCGAGCGGGATGGCCGACTGGTCGACGCTGGAGGCGCGCGGAGCGGACGATTGGCAGGCGCGGGAAGGCGTCGGTGCCGGCCGCGCGAACCAGCTGGTGGCGTTCTTCGATTGCGCCGAAGTTCGCGAGCAGGCCGCGCGCCTGCATGCAGCCGGCGTGCCCGGCTTCTGAAGCTCAGCTCTTCAGTTCGCCGTCGTGGTAATACCAGCGGCCGTCTTCGCGCACGAAATGGCTGAGCTCGTGCTGGCGTTGCGCGCGGCCGCCGCCGAGTCGATAGCGGGCCACGAACTCGACCGTGGCGTGGTCGGCATCGATCGCCTGCTGGCGCCGCACTTCCAGCCCCAGCCAGGTCGGCGCGGGCTGCTGTGCGGCCAGCCGCAGCGAGGCGGGGCGAGTGTCCGCGTGCCAGCTGGCCAGCAGGTAATCCTCTCGCTTGAGTACGTAGGCGCTGTAACGCGAGCGCATCAGCTGCTCGGCGGTGGCCGCGGGGGCACCGTCATGCAGCGGGCCGCAACAGGCGGTGTAGCCGGCAGGATTGCCGCAAGGGCAGGGGGTCAGCGTGTCGATCGACTTCATGCCGCCTTTGTACCTGCTTCGGCCTCGCGTTGCAGGCATTCAGCCGCGAAGCCGCTGCCACACGCGACAGTGGTTGTGCGCGGGCATGGCCACGTCGGCGAGCAGGGTGAAGCCGGCGGCCTCGGCCAGCGCGTCCACCGCACCGGCATCCCGGATGCCCATTGCTTCATGCCGCGAGCGCAGCCAGGCGTCGAAAGCGGCGTTGCTGTCGCTGGTGTAGCGCCCGTGCCGGTTGAAGGGTCCGTAGATCGCCAGCACCGCGTCGTCGGTGGCGACGCCCGGCAGCCGTGCGAACAAGAGCTGCACTTCGGGCCAGCCCATGATGTGCAGCGTGTTGGCGCTGAACACCGCGTCGAACGGTCCCGACGGCCAGTCGCCGTTGACGTCCAGCTGCAGCGGCGGCGGCGTGTTCGGCAGGGCCGCCTCGTCCAGCCACGCGCGGATACCGGGCAGGTGTTCCGCCCGGTCGGAGCATTGCCAGGCGAGATTTGGCAGGGCGGCGGCGAAATGCACCGCGTGCTGGCCGGTGCCGCTGCCGATCTCCAGCACCCGCCGGCGGCTGGCGAAATGCCGGCTCAATACGCCCAGGATCGCGTCACGGTTGCGTTCGCACGCGGGCGAGTGGGGTTTGTCCACGCCGCGGAATCGACGATCAGGCCGGGCGCCCGCGCAGCACGCGTGCCGGCAGCATCAGCAGCGCGCCGAGGAAGGCGAACACCGCACTTACGGTAATGCCGACCAGCCGCAGCGGCAGCAACAGCAACCAGACGATCGGATACAGCACCAGCGCCAGCAGCGCCAGCGGCCAGCAGAACACCAGCAACAAGAGCCAGAGCAGGAAACCCGTCATGTCGATCCTCCCGGAGGAAACGGACACGGCCACTCTAGCGCAGCAGGCCGCGCATGCGCAGATGACTACCGGCACCCATGCCGGCCGCCAGTCACGCCATCGGGTTCACGCCGATCAGCCACAGGTGCAGCCACGCCACGAAGGCCAGCCATGCCGCCACGCCGACGATCACCGTCGCCGCATCGCCTGCCAGCGTTCCCGCGGGACGGACCGTGGCCGCGCGACGGTCGCGTCGGCGCGAACTGGCAAAAAGCACGATCGCCCACAGCAGGAACGCGCCGAACAGCACCACGTCGTGCAGCATGCCGGTGGCCAGCAGGTGGCCGAACGCCCAGCTCTTTACGCCCAGCAGCATCGGATGGCCGAGCCGCGCCTTGAAATGATTGCGCGGGATGTAGGCCGCTGCGACCAGCACGAAGGCGACCAGGGTGAACAGCGCGTTGAGATGGCGCAGCGTGAGCGGCGGCACGTACAGCAGCGTGGGCTGTTGCCGCGCCAGCGCGAAACCCCACACCAGCAGCACGAAGCCGAGCAGCGACACCAGCGAGTAGAAGCCCTTCCAGCGCAGTTCGCCCCAGCGCGCCAGCTGACGGCTGCGCCAGCCGTCGGCGAACACGCGCAGCGAATGCACGCCGAGGAACAGGAGCAGGCCGAGGATCAGCAAGGGCATGGCGGGCGACTCCGGTGGCAATGACGAACATCAAGGATAGATGCGCGCGGCGCCCCGGCCCAGTGACACTCGTCAGGCGATCGCCTGCACCTGCACGGCCAGCGCCACCGCGTCTGCGTGCAGCGTCACGGCGGACGCGGACGAGGGCCGCCAGGCATCGCCGCAGCGCAGCGTACCGTCGGCGCAGTCGATCTCGCCGCGGGCGCAGTACACCAGCACCGTGGCATCGTCCGTCGCGTGCGTCCCGCTGCCTCGCCACACCGCGACGCCGCCACGCACGCGATCGCGGCGCAGCATCAGGTTGAAGTCGCGAGTCGGGCCGCCGGCGAGCATCACCTCCACCTGCGCCTCGCCGGGAAACGCGAACGGCACGAACGGCGTGGTCAGCGCATGCACGCGGCCGTCATCCAGCGTCATCGTGAACCCGGCGCCGTCGAGCAGCACGATCTGCCGGTCGATGCCGGGAAACACGGAGAACGGCGCGGCGCTGTCGACCTCGGCGATGCTCACGCGCCACAGGAAATCGTCCATGCCGGCGGTGGACGGCTGGACGGCTATTTCGCGGGTGCGGCCCAGGCCGTTCTTCCACGGCTGCAGCGGGCAGTCGGACAGGCGGACGATCATGCGGTTCTCTCGATGACGCGCTCGAACGGCGGCAATGCGCGCAGCATGCCGCTGCCGTAGCGCTTGGTGACCACGCGGCGATCCAGCAGCACGATGCGGCCGTGGTCGGTTTCGCTGCGGATGAGGCGGCCGCAGTACTGGGTGAGCAGGCGGGTGGCCTCGGGCACGCTGACCTCGATGAACGGATTGCGGCCGCGCGACTCCAGCCACTCGGCGTAGGTGGCGCCGACCGGGTCGGTGGGCACGGCGAACGGCAACTGGGTGATCACCACCGTCTCGCACAACTTGCCGGGCAGGTCGAGGCCTTCGCCGAACGAGGCCAGGCCGAACAGCGTGCTGCCCTTGCCGGCCTCGATGTCGGCGCAGTGCTCGGCGACCAGTTGCGACTTGCCGAGCGAGCCCTGCGCGCGCACCTTGCGCACCTGCGCGATCGGCAGCTTCTGCAGCACGCGATCGAGTTTTGCGCGCGAGGTGAACAGCACCAGGTTGCCGGCATCCCAGTCGAGGTGGTCCGCCAGCCAGGCGCTGATTTCCTCGGCGTGCGCCTCGCGCGCGTCGGGCAGCGTGTGCATCGCGGGCACTTCCAGGCGCGCCTGCGCGGCGAGGTCGAACGGCGAGGGCAGGCTCAGCGTCACCGCGTCGTCGGGCAGGCCCACGGCATCGGCGAAGCCGCGGAAGTTGCCGCCGGCACTGAGCGTGGCCGAGGTCATCACCACGCCGCTGGCGTTGTTCCACAGCACGTTGCGCAGCAGGCCCGCGGCGGAGACGGCCGAGGCATGGCAGACCAGTTGCTGGTCCGCGCCCAGGGTGACCCAGCGCGCCAGCGGCGGGGCGTTGTCCGGATCGTCGCTGGACCACGCGCGCCAGCAGGCGGTCTGCCGGCCGATGCGCTCCAGCGCGATGCCGAGCTCGCGCGACAAGGCCTCCTGGGTCGGTCCGCCGTCGGTCATCTCCACCACGGCGCGCCGCACCGCGGTGAGCCAGCGCTGCACCTCGCCGGTGAGCAGGTCGAGCGCGCGCGCATGCTCCACCCACGGCTCCGGCAGCTGGCCCAGCGAGCCGCGGTACATCGGTTCGGTCTCGGCCGGGTCGGGCAGCCAGGCGAGGCGGATTTCCTTCTCCAGTTCCTCCAGCGTGTTGCTCAGCTCCTGCAGTTTCTCGTCGCCCTGGTCCAGCGCGAGCTTGCCCAGGCGCTCCTTGTCGGTCAGCGAATAGGCCGCATGCACCTGCCGGCCAAGCCGGCTCAACTGGCGCACGCTGGCGGTCATGAAGACTTCGGCGGCGCCGCGGTCGATCGCCTTGCCGGGTACGTGGTGGCCCTCGTCGAAGATGTACAGCGTCTCGTCCGGGCGCGGCAGGATTACGCCGCCCCAGCTGTCGTCCTCGCCCGGCATGGTGAGGTCGGCCAGCACCAGATCCTGGTTGGCCACGATGATGTCGGCGTCGTCCACCGCGCGGCGCGCGGCGAAGAACGGGCAGTTCATGAACTGCCCGCACTTGCGTCCGGTGCAACCGCCGGCGCTGGTGGTGATCATCGGCCGCAGCAGGTCGCTGACCGGCTCCGGCGCGCTGTCCATGTCGCCGTTCCATTCGCCGCGGTCGAACGCATCGCGAAGTTTCGCCAGCGACTGCTTGTCGCGCGGTTGCGGCGGCTTGTTCCACAGCAGCAGGTCGGCCTCGAAGCCGGCCAGGCCCATTTGCGCATCGTGGATGCTGTTGGCCGCCATCAGCAGGTTGCGCGGGCACAGGTAGCGGCCGCGGCCCTTGGCCAGCGCCACCTTCGCTTCCATGTCGTTGAGCTTCAGGTACAGCGGGATGTCGCGTTGCACGAGCTGTTCCTGCAGCGCCACGGTGGCGGTGGCGATCAGCAGCTTCTTCTTCTGGCAGCGCGCCACTTCATGGCCGGCGACCAGGTAGGCCATCGACTTGCCGGTGCCGGTCGGCGCCTCGATCACCGCCACGCCGCCGGCGCTGGCCAGCGCCTTGGCGACCTCGGCGATCATGCGGCCCTGCGAGGCGCGCGCGCGAAAGCCTGGCAGGCCCGCCTTGACGCGGGCATAGGCGGCACGAATGGCGTCCTTGGTGGAGTCGGCGAGCATGCGGGGTGGCGGGTCCGTGACACGGTGCGGGGCCGGGGCGCGCCGCGTGCGTGCGCTGCCCTGCCGGCCGGCTGCCCAGTCTATCGGACATGTCAACGCGGCTGCGGCTTGCCGATGTCCCGCGGAATGTCGCACAGTGGCAGGCGTGTATGCTGGGCCCGGCCGCGGCTCGACCTGATCCGGCGACATCCCGGCGACAGGAAAGGGGGCACGATGGAGTCGATGTCCATCGACGACTCGCTGCAATTGAATTGGCTGACCCATCTGGTCGGCGCCCGCTCGCCGGCCGAAGTGGCCGCAGCGATCGCCGCGCTGGCGGAGGACCGGCCCGGCTGCGAGGCCGCCAGCGTGCTGTGGCGGCTGCACGACCGGGCCGGCGTCAGCAGCATGCCGCCGATGCCGGTCGCCGATGCCGATTGGCCGTGGATCGAGCAGGCCGCCGGCAGCACCGGGGCGCAGTGGCATGCGGACGGTCGGCGCGTGGCCCTGCGCCTGTGCCAGCTGCCGCAGCCCGCGGTGCTGGTGCTGCGCCTGCAGCCCGCCTCGGCAAGTCCCTCTTTCCTGGACGAGATGGCGGCGCCGCTGCGGCTGGCCCGCCTGCATCTGCAACGTGCGCTGGAATGGCTCGACCTGCAGCACTCGCACGAGCAACTGGAGCGCTCGGAGAATCTGCAGCGCGCCCTGTTCGCGATCTCCGACCTCGCCGGTTCCGAGCGCGACATGCCTACCGTGCTGCGCGGCATCCACGCCATCGTCAGCGGACTGATGTACGCGGACAACTTCTTCATCGTGCTGCACGACGCCGCGCGCGACACGGTCCGCTTCCTGTACTACGTCGACGTGGAGGATCCCGTGGCGCCCGGCGGCGGCCGCGACATGCCGGCCAGCGCGATCGAGCACACGCTGACCTGGTACGTGCTGCGCGACGGCAAGGCGCGCATGGGCGATGCCGAGGAGCTGCGTATCCAGGCGCCAGGACCGGTGACGGTGATCGGCACCGACAGCCGCGACTGGCTCGGCGTGCCGATGATGCGCGACGGCCGCCCGGGCGGTGCGCTGGTGGTGCAGAGCTACCGGCCCGAGATCGGCTACACCCCCGGCGATCTGGCCCTGCTGGAGTTCGTCGCCAGCCACATCCTGATCGCGCTGGAGCGCAAACAGGGCAAGGAGGATCTGGAACAGCGCGTGCAACTGCGCACCGCGCAACTGGCCGAGGCCAATCGCGGCCTGCAGCAGGAGATCTTCGAGCGGCAACGCGCCGAGCACCTGCAGACCGCGTTGTTCCGCATCGCCGAGCTGGCCACCGCGCGCATCGACCACGGCGAGTTCTACCGCCGCGTGCACGGCGTGGTGGGCGAACTGCTCAACGCGGAGAACTTCTACATCGCGCTGCTCTCCGACGACCGCCAGCAATTGCTGTTCCCCTATGCCGTCGACGCCAAGCTGCGCCCGCCGCCGAGCCGCCCGCTCGGCCGCGGGCTGAGCGAATACGTGCTGCGCCGGGGCACCGCGCTGCGCGCCGACAACGCCGACATCGAGGAGCTGGAGCGCAGCGGCGAAATCGTGGCCGGTCGGTCCGGCTCGCCTTCCACCTGCTGGCTCGGCGTGCCGCTGATCGTCGGGGACGAGGTGATCGGGCTGGTGACGGTGCAGAGCTACGACGCCGACGTGTCCTACGGTCCGTCGGACCAGGAGCTGCTCAGCTTCGTGGCCACCCAGGTCGCCAACAGCCTCACCCGCCGCCGCGCCGCCGAGGCGTTGCATCGTGCCTACGAGCAGCTCGAACACCGGGTGGAGGAGCGCACGCTGGCGCTGCGCAAGGAGATCATCGAACGCGAACGCGTGCAGGACCAGCTCAAGCACCAGGTGATGCACGATCCGCTGACCGGACTGCCCAATCGCAGCTATCTGCGCGACCGCATCGACCGCGTGCTGTCGACGCCGGTGTCAGGCACGCGCCCGCGCTGCGCCCTGCTGTACATGGACGTGGACCGCTTCAAGATCATCAACGACAGCCTCGGCCACCTGGCCGGCGACGAGGTGCTGCGGGAGGTCGCCACGCGGTTGTCCGGTTGCGTGCGCCATCCGGACCTGGTGGCGCGGCTGTCGGGCGACGAGTTCGCCATCCTGCTGGAATCGGTGGAGCAGCCGGCCGACGCCAACGTCGTGGCGCAGCGGGTGATGGATGCGCTGGCCGAACCGATGCCCGCCGGCGGCAAGGAGTTGCAGGTGGCCGTGAGCGTCGGCATCGCCATCGGCGACGGCCGTTACCTGACCGCCGACGAGGTGCTGCGCGATGCCGACATCGCGCTGTATCGCGCCAAGGAACTGGGCCGCAAGCGCTACCAGTTGTTCGACGAGACGCTGGCCCGCAGCGTGGTCGACGTGCTGACCCTGGAAGGCGAGCTGCGCCAGGCACTGAAGCACGGCCAGTTCGAGCCGCATTTCCAGGTCATCTGCCGCCTGGAGGATGGCGCGGTGGTCGGCTACGAGGCACTGATCCGCTGGAACCATCCGCAGCGCGGGCTGCTGTTGCCGGGCGATTTCCTCAAGATCGCCGAGGACAGCGGACTGATCGAGGCGATCGACTGGCACATGTTCGAGATCAGCTGCCAGCGCCTGCGCCGGCAGGAGCGTACCGACACCTTCATGACGCTCAACGTGTCGGCGCTGCACCTGCGCCATGACAATTTCGACGCACGCCTGATCGAGTTGCTCGAACGCACCGGCCTGCCGCCCACGCGGGTGGTGGTGGAAGTCACCGAGGGTGCCCTGCTCGACGATCCGGAGCGCGTGCGCGCCACGCTGGAGCGCCTGCGCGCCGCCGGCGTCGGCGCGGCACTGGACGATTTCGGCACCGGCTATTCGTCGCTGAGCTACCTGCACTCGCTGCCGC
>Ga0209935_1001683_pt1 | contig 32411 bp, 48 predicted proteins | sample ThiBio_1000_plan_2_FD_183958 | JGI IMG/M metagenome (GOLD analysis project Ga0209935, IMG submission 183958) | Wastewater bioreactor microbial communities from Cape Town, South Africa - Thiocy_cont_1000_plan (SPAdes) | ecosystem: Engineered > Bioreactor > Thiocyanate-remediating >...
CCTCTCGCAACTCGAAATTGATGACGGCGCCATTCTCGCGACCCCAAGCGAGCAAGGCAGCGTATCGTTGCGCGGCCGGTAGTTGTTGCTTGGGAACGATCTCTGGCTCGTGCGCAAGGAGATTCGCGGCGGGGTCGATCTCATGTGCATAGGACGACGCCGGAATCAAGCAAACAACCACCACGAGGATCGTGATCTTGAGCAACGAGGATGAGTGACGCGCCATGATGCAATGGGACTTCTTCTTGGCCGGATAGGTTGCTCCCTCCAAGGAGGTTCGTCGGTCTTCTTGGCCTCACACGAGTGTGGCACAGGCAGCGTGTACCGCAGAGGCGAGAGAGGGAAGAGGGAGGGAGAGCAAAGAAGGAGAAAGTGGTGAGAGTGGTGTAAATTTATTTAGCCCCAAGCCCGCTTGTCCCCTCTGCCACGTGGCTGTCTCAGCGCATAGGGGGGAAGGGAAAAAGAAGGGCTGACCCAAACCTTGACCTCTGACATGAGACACCAGACTCTCAGGCCCCGCAATTATCCAAGAGATGGAATCTCGTGGATCATGATGAGTGAGGTACAACTCTCGAAGACCTCGGCCAAGATCATCATCGGGCCCACAAGCAACCCAAATTCACAGAAGCTCAAGTATGGTTTTCCTGCGAGTAAGTATCTGGGTGCGCCCGACGTTCCATATCACAAGTCGCAGGGTGCGCTTCAGTATACCAGCGTACGCTTGAGGGTCGCAGGGTGCGCTTCAGTATACCAGCGCAAGATTGAGGTCGCAGGGTGCGCTTGAGCTTGGTAAGGCCGTTTGCTCTGGTACTTAAACCCCGTGCGGAACCCTCCAACAACCATCGCAGCTCTCCTTCGTAACCCTCACAAGTTCAAACAAATGGCCGTTTTCATTCCTCTTGCTGTCGCCGGCGGCGTTGCAGTTGGTGGAGCCGCGGTGTCACTCGCATTTGCCCTTGGTATCATGATTCGAGAGATCCACAGGAAACGTCGTGCAGGCGCTGCCCTTGATGACGATCCAGACCCAGCTGACCAACAAGGTTCTCCCCAGCCAGTCCTACGTCGAGTTGCAGCGAACGGAGTCTCGATGGTCTGTGCCCACGAGGCAGCCTCCGTTGGACGCTCGAACCTGCGCCATGTCCAGGTGTCTTGAATCGGGACGTTCATTCAAGCTTGATGTGAGTACTGTTCAATAATGTGTCTGATCGATACCTGAGATGCCGGAGCTTCGCAGGCCATCCAATCTTGTTGAATATACAATGTTCCATTCGTTATCGCAATCCAACGCACCGAGCAGAAGGGGAGGTATCCAGAGGTCTGATACACTCATAATTATCAAGAGGAGGTTACTGTTCTTTCATTTGCTTGCTTGCTTCGTGTGCCTCGCGCGTGTGTGCCTCTCTCTCTCGCTAGCCCCCGCCAATATGCAGGTCATCCAAACCAGCACGTTGCGTCTGGCTAAGACTCCCATATGGGCTCTTGCATTCAATGCAACGGAGCGATTCGGTAACCTTCTTGCCACATGTTCGGGCCGATCAGTACGCATCATGATGGCCGTCTTGCATCTGAATACTCGTGAGCGCGCCACTAACTACACCGATACAACAATCCATTCATCAACCCAATCGATCTCAGGTTCATGTAGTCGAGCACTCTGATACACCACGAGTTTTATGGACCTATATCGATGAAGATGTATGTTGATTGATTGATGGATGGATGACTGACGAGTCAGCCAACCAAGACTGATGCGACGATGATGCGATATGATACGATATGGTGCTCGTACACATACATAATGTGTGTGCAGCCTGAGGAAGAGTACTTTTGTGTCTCGTGGGTGTATGCGTTCAAGCATACGGCTCGCTTCGCCGTGGCAGGCAAGTTGAAACGCATCAAGATCATCGACGTGTATGCTCGAGTCGTGACCAATGTATGGACTCGAGACGATGAGATTGGATGAGAGCCACTTGAATGGTTGGAGATATTGAGAATCTCATATGATGATAATGATGATGATAATGATGATGTTGCATCATCGATGGGTCTATAGATCATTACGGGCCATGGAGATGATATCTATCATATCCAACCACATCCAGTGTATCATTCGTTGTTGTTCTCATGCAGCAAGGATCGTACGGTCAAGGTTTGGGACATGACGAACACCGAGAAGCAATCGTCGTGCTTGGTGTGCTTTGGTGGTATCGGTGGCCACAAGGAGGACATTGTGTACTTTGTACGTGAGGTCGTTCGATTGGTCGAGCGTGTGCCAGCATATTGATTCGAATCGAGGAATGAGTAGGATATCTCGATCGATGGTAAGCTATTGGTGACATGTGGATTGGAGTCATACGTCAAGATATGGTCGCTTGAAGTACTCGAACAACTACCCGAGAGCGTGTTGGATCGAACGGCGATCGAGGAGGCCGTTGATGATGAGCTCTCTGCTGCTACCGCAACCTCGGACGAGCCAATGGCACAACCATCATCAAAGCCTTCGTCGACTGCAACATCGACCTCGACCTCGACCTCGACCTCTTCATCACCAGCGAGATTGGGTAAACGGGCTCGAGCAACATCGAGTGGAAGAGCAGCGAGCCATGTCACCCGCCAAATATCGATGGTCGATCGCGAGAGCGATGACTCGGACGACAATTCGGATTCGGAGGATGCTGGCAACCACGCCAGTACCACTCCAACTAGCAGGCGCAACACCGGTAGCAGCAGCACCACCACCAGTAGCAGTAGTAGTAAGATGACGACCTCCTCTTCCTCCTCATCGATGGTGTCTGTCGCTTCGAGTTCAACGGATGACAGCACGAGCACAACTACGTTGGCACTCGACCAACCACCGATCCTTGGCTGCGGCAATCCCGAATGCAGCAATGCTCCGTATCTCTTGTGTCCACATCAAATCATCGAAGGCCCGTGGAAGGAGTGCCTCGAGGCCGTCGAACGAGCTACGCCATGGCCCGGTAACACGATCATCGTGCCATTCGCAACCTACACGACCGACGAGTCGCTTCACTACCACTACTCGGATTGTGTCAAGTGGTTCGGTCGCCTCGTTCTCTCGAAAGGCATCAACTGGGGCATCGCCTTGTGGAGCCCCCGATCGTATGAAGGCACTCGAATCACACGAAAGCGAGTACGTCTCGTGGTAACACGCGTGCCATCAACGATCATCGAACCAACTGACGCTCTTGTACAGGACGCGCACGTCAAGATACATACGTTCCAGTTCGATCACAACACGCTGTGGTTCACCAAGTTCGCCGTCAGTCCATCGCTTCAGTTGCTCGCCGTCGGGAACGACTTGGGTCGCGTATTCCTGTGGTATCTAGACTGGGATTCGTTGTTCCGAGATCCCTACTCGTTCGATACCGACGATGGCACCATTCGCTCGTTGACCTTTTCGAACGACTCCAAGTACGCCAACACCTCCTCCCTTCGTCGTGAGTCAAGATTCAGTGATGGTTTATTGACACGCACATGATGCGGCAACGTCATGATTGTTCGTTGTGGTGCAAGATATCTGCTCGTGAGCACCGAGCGTGGCACCGTGCTGTCGTTCAACATTGGAGCTACTCATCGCAAACGCAAGCGTCGACGCATCGCGCAGTGACCGTCCATCGTGTCGAGAAGTCGTTCTCATTGGTCTCTCTCATTGTTCGAGAGAATGAATCGATCGGAATCCAACGATCCATTGATCAATCTCATCGCTCGAGCAAGGCTGCGTATCGACCTTGAAGCAACGAGTCGCTCGTCGATACAGCGCATCGCCAGGCGGCGGCGGATACTGATACAGATCTCCGGTTCGGTCCTTGAAGAGCGCGTCGAGTTGAGATCCGAGGATCTCGGGATCGTTGCTCGAGTGCTCCCACGCGATGCGGTCCTTGAACAGAGTGGCTTGCACTCCGCGCAGCTCTCGGGGAGCTGTGTGACCGAAAGAGTCGCGCCATGCGAGGTACGACGCCTCGAGCTCGTCGTCGAGCTCAAGCGGGCAGAGATGGACCATCTCGTCGAGCCACTCGACCAGCACGGCTTCGAGCACTCCGGCGGCAATGAAGCACCCATCGCCGTCATCATCTTGGCGAGCCCACGATGCTCCGACTCGCAGCAGCGTTCCGGCCACGAACGATGCATCGTGCTCTGATCCCCAATTGAAGCGGTTCGAGTCGACGTGATGATATCGAGATTGGAGACAGTGGATGATCTCGTGTGGGATCGCACGGAAGCATCGATGCACGTGGTTGCTTCGAATGCGACGAGCGTGTTGCAATCGAGAGGCAGCCTCGGCTCGTTGTGCGGCCGTGTACTCGTTGGCGTCCGGATAGTCCAGTTGGTTGCCTCCATGTTGACCCACTTGGAACGCAATGTCGAATGGAGCACTCCAGTCCTCGCCGAACCCGATCACTCGCTTGATCTGGATCGCCGACAGGTCCGAGTGATTGAACAGTGTCGGCCGAGCTCGAACCACTGCCCTCCGACACATGTCGATCAGGTTCTGCACCAACTCGCCAAAGTCGAACACATGCGCTGTCTCTGTGATGTTCTCGAGTGCTTCGAGCAAGCGATCAATGTCGGCCAGTCTCAGTCGATCGCCGTTCGCGTATTGCAGCTTCATCGTCGGCTCGGGATCTGATTCAATCGTGAGGCTCACGTTCACTTGAGAGAGACATGTCTTGGCTGGTTTGTACGCTGCCGAGATGAACGAAAGCTCGATCGGGGTGAGTGACGATGCAGCGAGCCTCCATGGCAGATCGGCAGTGCGACCTCGAGCTCGGAGTCGATCGAGGAACGTCAAGCACACGAACGCCTGCCACTTGTCCCATCCAGCAGCGAGCCATTGAGAGACGAGCTCGTCGACGTGAAGGAGGCCATCCATATCGTTGGGGGGACACACACACACACAGAAAGGCGATGCCGGTCGAGTCAGAGGATGCAGGCGAGGGTGTGAGAGGCAGCGAGGCGATGAGCGAATGAATGAATGAGAGCGAGAGAGAAGGACAAGAACAGCGAGCGAGTCGCACAGTCACGCAATAACGAGCCTCGATGAAGAGCGATTCGGTACTCGATAAGCTCGTGGATCGAGAGCGAAGAAGAGAGACATTGCTTTATGACGGAGCCACACCTCTCGCTCTCTCCCGTTCTCTCGCTGTCCCTCTCGATCTCAAACCTACTCGTTCGAGATGGCTCATCGGCTGGCAGCGACTTTGCGACACTTGGAGGCTCCTGAGGCTTCATCTCATGGTGGTGGTGATAGATACCATACGTGTGTTGCGCCGGCTGAGTGTAGAGCGTTGATACAGCCTCGATATTCAGAGGCTGCTCCTCGAGGTTTGGTGACCTCGGAGGAGGAGCTGCCAGCAGTGCACCTGAGGTGCGCCGGTCCACGACAACTGGCGGATTGTAATGATCGAGTAAACGAATGTCTCTTGGGGGTGGGGGTTTGGGTTCGTAGACTGCGAGAGGCATCGCGTAGTGGCGCCACGTTCGATGTCGCATGGCGACTCAAGCAGCTCGAGCGCCTTCAAACGATGATCACGAATCATCGCCAACAACTCATCGATGCCGTGCGACTCGATCTTGGTGAGTATCACGCGTAGTCGATGTAGATGCGTGTATGTATGGTATACTGATGTGCAAGGATGCGTCTGGTAGGCAAGGCCAATCCGATGGAGGTCGTTACGACGGAGATCAATCTGGGTTCGTGTTGGTGGATGAGTGTGGAGCATTGATGGTGGTCTAATGCTATGATGATGATGATGGCGATGGTGGCTATCATCATGACGATGGTGATGCAGTATCGGTCGAGCTCGAACATACAATCTCGAGTCTCAAGGAATGGCTCGCTCCAGAGAAAGTGTACGTAGATGCTATCACGATCACGATGATCATGATAATGGCGCATCATCGATGATGAGACTTGGCAATCAAGATCAATGCATATGGCTTGCAAGCCAACAACACCAATAAGTTGGATGCATTGAATTGAATTCTGATTGAATCGAATCGCGTTGGATCGATATCGAATTGCGCTGGATCGATATCGAATTGTGCTGGATCGACATGAATCTCGAACCCAAGATACACGCCAATGAGCTTGATACCTTCAAAGTCCTACGTCTTCAAAGATCCTTTGGGCGTTGTATTGATCATCGCACCATGGAACTATCCCATCAATCTCGTACGATCGAACGCCCTTCGAATGCCAACTCTTCAAGGTCTCTGACGAGAGCGCCGAGCGTTGGTGTTGCTGCAGGCACTCGTACCATTGATTGGAGCGTTGGCAGCAGGCAACACCGTCTTGTTGAAGCTCTCTCGACATTCACAACATTGTGCGAGTACGCTCTCGTCGTTACTCGTGCAATATCTCGACACGAAGGCCATTGCAGTCGAGGCTACTGGAGGAGCTTCGATGATCACTGCACTGATGGAGTTGCATTGGGATCATGTGTTCTTTACGGGCAGTTGCTCAGGTATCAATGTTGCCACGAATGAGAGAGAGAGAGAGAGCGTGTGAATGTGGCCTTGTGTACTAACGAGAGTGAGCATCACTGAGTAGTTGGCAAGATCGTGTACCAGAAGGCTGCTCAAGTACGATCGTGTCACGAAGCGTACCCATCGCAATGAACTGTGCAATACTGAGTGGCGTTACCAACCAACCAACCAACCAACCAACCAACCAACCAACCAACCAACCAATGCAGCATCTGACGCCAGTGACATTGGAGCTCGGTGGAAAGAATCCTTGTATCGTTGATGATACGGTCGATATCGGCTTGGCTGCTCGTCGAATCGCATGGTAGCATTATTACACGATTGTTTGTGCTTGGAGAGCCTCTCGGCGGGCACCGAGATAAGTGGCTGATGCTCGAGGTATGGTTGTGGTACTACAGGGGCAAGTTCTTCAATGCCGGACAGACATGCATTGGCGTTGATTACGTACTGGTATTGAAGAACCGTGAGAAGGAGCTGCTGGCTGCACTGGTCGATACGATCACTCAGTTCTTTGGAGTGTACGATGGACACGCGACTGATTACTCGAGCAAGCTTTCCGTGGTGGTGTCACTCACTCGCAACCACTGTTCCATCATCCACAGCGATCCAAGTACGAGTGATAGCTTTGCTCGTATCATTAGTACCGATCACGTCAAGAGGCTACAGAAGCTGTTCCAAGATGGAGAAGGTACGAGTTGTTGATGTGGTACCTCAATCCGATCGAATTGACTCAGCGGCTTCTCTCTGGCATCGGTACAGTGGTTGTTGGTGGCACGGTGGATGAGGCGACGAGATACGTGGCGCCAACCATCATGACCAAGGTCGATCAAGGTTCGTGAGAGTATTCATCGTTTGGCAGTGTTGTATACATTCGCTCGAGCGAATGACACTCGTGCACGCGCGTGTAGCATCGACCTTGATGACCGACGAGATCTTTGGGCCGATTCTGCCTGTGATCCCGGTGACGACGCTCGAGGATGCCATGCTCTTCATCGAGGATCGACCGAAGCCATTGGCATTGTACCTGTTCTCGTCGGTTGACGCCACGCAGTCTGATGTTCTGCGCCGAACTCGCTCGGGTACTGCAGTCATCAACGACTGCTTGGTACAGTTTGCGAATCCGAGCTTGCCATTCGGTGGAGTCGGTGAAAGGTACATCTCAGCACGCGCCATATCGGCCTTCATGATGCAGCATCTCTCTCTCTCTCTCTCTCTCTCTCTCTCTCTCGCTCTCGTTCTCGTCGTACTGATACCATGATCGAATGCAGTGGACTTGGCTCGTACCATGGCAAGCGAACGTTCGATACCTTTACGCATACCAAGAGCGTAGTGATCGCATCGGCTCGAAGTATGTGTTCTCACTTTTTGCTTGTCAATTAGAATTTACGATTGCTCACTCGATTTCGACACGCAGCGTGGCTCGATATTCCTCTGCGATATCCGCCGTACACTGACGGAAAGCAGTGGGCCGTCGACAAGGTCACACAGCTGTCATGGTAGCCACTTGCATCAAATGAATCTCGTTCGCTACCCTGCAAGGTTATTCTCGGCATCTCAACGCTCGCTGCGGTATATTCTACCGAGCACCTCAGTGGCTTCCTTACTTGTGCAATGAGGAAGCAATTAATTGAGATGTCATCAGAGTTCACTGAACGATGGCAAAAAGGTACAGCATCTGGAGCGCCATCTCACAGCGGTCATGAGCTTGTGCAGCTGGTGTGTGTGTGTGTGTGTGTGTGTGTGTGTGTGTGCGCAGTGTGATCTGTCTCCAAGGATCAAAGACCCTCACAAGGCACATCAAAGGAGCAAAGGCCGACAATATCAGCGAGGCTCATCGATTGGCACAACGACGAGCACTTCGGTGGTTCAATAGTTTAGTTCTCACCCAAGCATCGCATCTCACTTCTCAATCGCTCGGTGCCCGCTTGCTCGTATGCTCGCTTGCTCGTATGCTTGCTTGGGTGCTTGTGTGTTGAGTGGATGAGGGTATTACAAGAGACCTCGGTTGCTTGAGCTCGCTCTCGAGAAGATCCTGATCCTCGTTGATATCGCGCGCGCGCTCGCTCGAGACCGATATCGAGATGGCAGCATCCACGGCGAGTCCCCCCGTGAGCGAGTCCCCATCGGAAGTACTCAAGGCCTTGTATCGTGAGGTGGCCAATGCGACACAGCAACAAGGACTCTGCGTGGCGTTGATGGATCTCTGCATGTCGGACGCGATCGATGGCGCCAAGGCACAGATCACGTCGCTCGCTACCGTGTCGGGTCTCATCGCAGGCTTCACGGCCACGGTGCTCGCGGGCATCTCGAGCACCAACTATTGGATCTCGATCTTTCTGATCGGCAGTGCCGTGTGTAATATCTCGGCCATGGTGATATCGTCCATGTTGCTGGTGGTGTTGTTCATGGACTTTACGCAGCTGCCGCAGTGTCGTCAACGAGGTCGACTCACGACACACCTGGGACCGCTCTACGTCTTTGCGTACGTTGTCGTCGTCGTCGTCGCCGCGATTCGACGATCGATACTGAATCGAACTCGATCTCGATAGGTTCGTGTGCTTCGTCATTGGAGTCGCGTGCTTTCTGTCGTTCTTGGTGGCGTTCGTGTTCGATACACTGCCATCGACCATCGCGTACACGACCGTGGGACTGGTCGCGGCGGCCGTGGTGCTGTGCCTCGCAGCGACCGTGTGCGGGCTGCTGATCACCAAGTCGGACTACACGACCATGAGGGATCCAGCGCCGTTGATCGTCGTCACTGGCAGCTCGAACGCAGGCGTCGTGCCCACGCCAGCAGCATCCAACACTCGAACGCAGTACGAGTTCGCCGAGACCTTGCTGTCGTACCAATCGCCACCATCGCCGGCGGCCGCGCATTCGACCGTATCGGCATCGTTGCCGATCTTACCGCTCGCCACGGCGACCGGATCATCGTCGCTACCGACGCTCACGGCCGTGCTGGATTCGCCTCGTTCGCATCGGAGACACCAGCTATCGCGGCTGCATCAACTGGCACGAGAGGAGCACGTCGAGCTCGGCTCTCTGACATCGCCACCGATCGCCGACGAGAGCACCAGCTTGTTGAGTGCCTACCAGCAGAGCCAGCTGCTACCGCCAGCCAACAAAACACCAGGCCTCATGGCCGGCACTCGTTATCAAGCGCTGTAACGAGGGCCGCTCACTCACTCACCAGATACTTCTGCTATATTTATTGTACCGCAATGCTCTCGGCACGTCTTACTTGCCAATGAATCCATCCAATCCATACCCTGAACCTCCTACTTGCCATTGAATCCAACCAATCCGTATCCTGCACCTCCTACTTGCCAATGAATCCATCCAATCCATACCCTGCACGTCTTACTTGCCAATGACTCTATCCAATCCGTATCCTGCATCTCCTACTTGCCAATGAATCCAATCCAATCCGTATCCTGCACCTCCTACTTGCCATTGAATCCAATCCAATCGGTATCCTGCACCTCCTACTTACCACCCATTCAATCTGCATCCTGCACCTCCTACTTGCCATCGAATCCATCCAATCGGTATCTTGCACCTCCTACTTGCCACTGAACCGCCACCAAAATATCTACCGGTCCGAAAATCATCCGCTCCACCGAATATCTCGAAAGCTCCCAAGAGATTTCCCGACAGCGAACAAGCGAACAAGCGAAACAGCGAAAAAACCACGCCTCACCACAGACACGAGTACCACAGAGCCAGTCGCTTCTTTCGCTGCTCGTCATCGCCTGCTGGCCCTCCCTCTCGCGCTCACCTCCTTCCTCTGCCACCATCATCTCCTTCGCCTCCTCGAGGAGCTCACCCACGCGCACACGCCACTCGCTCCCGAGCTCGCAGAGACTCATCCCCCGGTCCACACACGCACACACACACAGGGACAGCGCGTGATCGTACCACCAGAATCTCAAACCATTCGTTGAGGCAGCGCGTTGAACGTCGAGCTGCACGGACCAAGCCTTCCAACCAACACCGTCAGTGACTCGCGTCGAACTCTCGCTATCTCTCGCTCCCTCGAACCCTCCAAGCATCCTCATCATGGACGTACCATCAGAACCCTTCCACCACTCGAACGGTGAAACCGACTCCTCGTCCTCCTCCTCGTCTTCCTCCACTTCGACCTCGACGGCAGGCGCGCCGATCTCGCTCGCGGGCTTGAGCAAGGACGAGATATTCGCGCGAGGCAAGGAGGCCTACGACGATAAGCGCTACTCCGAGGCGCAGGAGATGTTCCGTGAGGCTGCCGAGCAAGGCCAGAAGGAGGCATGCATGTTCTTGGGCTTGATGTATCGCTACGGCTTCGGTGTCGCGCAGGACTTCTCGATCGCTCTCGATTGGTATCGCCAGGCTGCCGACGCCTTCCCGGACGATTGCCAAGCGCAGATCGTCTTCCTCGAGAAGCGTACGTCGACACTGCCACGAACGACGCTGTAGGAAGGTCACAGATATTCAGTACTAACCAGCGAGATCATCATCATCATCATGGACGGCGATCTCTCGCTCTCGATCATCGTGGACAATCCTCTCGCTTATTTATAGGCGTCAAGCAACAAGCGTCGCAGATCCCACCGATCGATATCGAGGTCACCGGAACACGCAAACATCAAGACGCAGGCGCCAAGCCCTGGACCGAGTACATCGTCACCATCTCTGCTGGTGGCAACACCTGGGAGATTCGAAAGCGCTATCGATTGTTTGAGAACTTTCACAAGACCGTATGTATCATTGAAAGAGAGAGAGAGAGAGAGACTGTAATGTAATAGGTTTATTGAGGGATGATGATACCGCGAGGTTATTGATGATGATTAACACAATTGGATTGCATTCGAACACATCTAGTTGGAGGCTACCTTCGGTCCGCAGATCACGGTACCGCTCGGATTCCCGCCCAAGAAATGGCTCGGTAGCATGGACCAGGAGTTCGTGCAGAAGCGAAAACAGAACCTGCAATCGTACCTACAACGATTGGCTGCCAAACCCGAGATCGTGAACTCGACTGCCTTCCTGAATTTCATTCAGGTATGTGAATGTGGCAATTATAACAACAACCATAGCAAATGTCGTGCACGGTGCTAATTGATGGAATACTTGCTTGCTTGTAGTATTACGAGCACATCCCCAAGAAACAATGAGAGCATCGTCTTGAATCGAGCGTGCGAGCTTGCATGCGTGCGTGTGTGTGTGTGCATGTTCTTCTCTAAGCTATTCCATCTTGCTGTATTGTGTTACTCCTTCTCTCCTGCTATCACTCGCGCTATCACCCTCGCTCACTCTTTGCTACCCTCCCTCCCTCCTTCCTTCCTTCGATTGCTTGTTGCTACTACGGTGCCATCTCATTATTCGTCCGTCTATCTCAACCTCTTTCCTCCTCTGCAGCACCGTTCGTATCCCTCCACCCAACCATCACATCAAGTGGTCGTGTTGTTGTTGTTGATGATGTTGATGTCGTGTCTAGTCAATTTTGTAGTCGACACCCAATGAGTAGTGAGCTACCTTCTCTATCTTGATGCCCATCGAATCATCCAAACCCCAATCCGACCACTGATCTCGACGTCCAATACGCAACGTGATACAACTGCTGTGCTAGTAAATCCAATACTATCCATCCATCCACCATATATGAATCATCATGTTACAACTGATACACTCACTCATTCATTCATTCCTTCGTTCGTAGAGTATCGATACTATCTATCATACACTACTGCAGATAACAACAGTAGCTCATCACGACGATGGTGGCAATGAGAGTCCAGCCTCGGTGGCACCAGCTACCATGGCACGAATGGCTGAGAGAATGAAGCCTTCGTCGATGGCCGCGACACCCGAGCGCCATACATCGGCCCAATCGACCGAGACCGTCGAGCGAACCTCGTTCTTGAGAGCGGTCAGATCGTCGAGCGTCACGAGTGCCAGACGGCCGAGAGCCTCGTTGAAGCCGCGCTTGACGGCGTTGATGGCGGCTCGATCGAGTACCACTCCCACCGTGGCGCCGAGCATCATGCGCAACGCTGCCCACGCTGGCTCGTCGTCGGCGTCTGTGGCATCGAGCCGTGCGCAGGAGGCTGCAAAGTTCTTGGCACGCGTCATGTATCGCTCGTAGCGCACGCCAAAGGTCGCGCTGTTGATGGTCGTGTGCGCCTGGTCGATCGCGACCAAGTGACCGTCGGGCACCGTGAACATGAGGTTCTGCGCATTGCCTTCGTTGTCCCACACGGGCATCGGCAGTCGATCCCAGTTGTTGAGAGCAATGTCGGCGGCGATCATGTGTCCGAGCGATGTCAGGGTCGCTGTCGCTTGTTGTTGCTGTTGCTGTTGTTGCTCGCCCGATGATGTACCAAAGATCGAGCACGCCATGTCGTGCGTCAGATCGATCATTGAGCGACCGACCACAAGCTCCATCACCATAAAGAAAGCACGATCGAGAGACTTTTTGAGCGCCAACTCGACACCTTGATTGCCGTGAGTCAGATGAGGCAGATGAGTCTTGATGAGGCTCCACTCGTCGTTGGTGTACTCGATGATGCGTGAGCGCGGCACACGCACACTCGAGAACCTCTCAAAGAATCGATTGGCAAAGAGCTCCTGCACGATCTGCGACGATCCCTTGAGCACTACCGTGCTGCCTGATTCATTCGAGACAAAGAACACCGAGCCATCCGACGAACGGTGAATGCGGTGACCCTTCTTCCAGTCGAATGAGTCGATGTTGGCCGAGGTCATTGGAGGTGGATCGGACACTGCCTTCGCCATGTGATCGAGTGGAATTGACTCTTGAAATGGGTTGAGTTGAAGCAGTCAAGTTGATGAGAGTAACACTCACGAAGCCAACGAGTCACAAGAGAGAGCCAACGAGCCAGTGAGAGAGAGCCAACGAGTCAGTCAGAGTGAGAGTGAGAGAGAGGTGTTGAGCGAGTGAGAGCAGCAAGCGAATGACGAGAGATCGACCGGCATCCGCGAGGTCACTTCCAAGGTGTCAGTCGGTACTTGGAAATGCGTTCGTAAGAGATCGCGCGAGAGAGATATTCTCGCGAATGGTTTACTTGTACTTGTTGAAATAGAGAGAGAGAGAGAGATATCAATGTGTGTCACACGTTCAAGCACATAGATCACACAAATAACGCACGATCTTGAAGTGAGGATATCAGCCGTGGCGGTATGTTTGCACAGCGTTACGAACGAGGAACCAACGTGGGATTGGAAGGATTCATGAGCTCGTATGCTACAATTCACAACCCCGATAATCGATCATTAGAAGCCCAATCAGCCAATAGTTTAGCTTCTCATGTTTGCGTAGTGCAGTACCATCAATCTGTTGCATCAGCTTGGCGTTCGTTGCTCGAAGCACCTGAGTGTGAGCTCGTTCGGAATCAGTGGCCTGCTCAGCTTCCACCAGACGCGCATTCAGCTCTATGCAACATCAATCAAGTAATCCATTAGCAACGGTATCTCTCACTATTCAACGAGGCAATCCAAGGCAATGCAGAGACATTGTATCCAAGTACCATCCAGTTGCTTGGTCAGACTCTCGACTTGTTCGAGAAGGAGCTTGTTTTGAGCACGCTCATTCGAGAGCTCGCGTTCAGCAGCCTCAGCTCGTTGACGTTGCTCTGCAATCACAAATCGTGAGTGTCTCGAGGCGTATAACGCGTAAATCTATCACGCACCATCAAGTTCATGAGAGAGCGACAGCGTGCGCAGTTGTTCGGCCGGTTGTGGCACGGCAGGAGCAGCAGCTACAGCTGTCTCATTGGAAGCATTCGCAATCGATGCGAGATTAGCTGTGCAGCCGACGACAAGATCATGATCACGATCTCTCAGTACCAACAACGTTACAATGTCAACAATGTATGGTGCGTAGGTACCTGTGCTGTTGCTTAGAGATCGAGATCGGGGTTCTATATTCATGGCATTGCATTCCGTTCGATTCCGTGTTCAGTTGAGGAATCGCGTTGGATGATTCGATCGATCGAACGAACGAACGAGCATTTCGGTTAATGATTTGGTGCGTGTGTGCATATGAAGAGATAGAGTCGAATCGACATTGTTCGTGGCAAGGACCATCTATCGACGAACCTCGTGTTCGTATCAGCTCTCGAACCTCACGAGACTTGCTGAACGTCTCGGGCGTATGACCCTCTCGATTCAAGATCGATCGATCAGCTCCAGCATCGATCAAGAGCTCAGCCACACGGGCGTGGCCATTCATCGCACACCTGTGTACATTGTGCCACTCAGGCGATCCATCAATGGACTTGATTGAGGGTAATCGTATGGATCTCTCTCGTGCAATGTGTACCAATGCAACGGTGTGTTGTTGAAGGTCGTTAGACCGTTAACATCAGCCTTATGTTGCAGCAGCAACTCGGAGATCACATAGTGCCCGTATCTTTGATCCAATTCGTGTCCATCATACGAACGAACGAATGAACGTATGAATGAACGTATGAATCAGAGATGAAGGCGTTGATGTGAGTAGGGGTGGTTTGAGACGTACGATGCTGCTAGATGTAGTGGAGTCAGTCCAAAGATATCAGCAATGTGAATATCGGCATTGTGTTCGATGAGGAACTCACACACGGCAGTGTGGCCGTTGGATGCAGCCCTATTGGCAAATCTACTGGGTGAACAAGGAGGTCTGGCAGCTTCTAGATGGTTGCACGAGAGCGCGTATATCGGTGCTTACCAATGGAGAGCCGTCATGTGGGCTGTCGTGAGGCTGTTGACCTCGGCTGTCTTGCGCACGAGCAGCTCGACCATATCATCGTGACCTCGAATCGCTGCCGCATGCAACGGCGTGCATCCTTCGACACCGTGCGTCATGTCGCGAGTCTCATTGACATTCGCATGGCGTTCGATGAGCCTCGCCGCTGCATCAGTGTCGTTCTTCTTGGCGGCATCGAGCAGTGCAGCATTGAGCTCCTCTTGCTCCGAGCTAACAGCGCGTGGGCTGCTGGGGCCGCTGCTGCTACTGCTGCTCGTGCTCCTGCTGCTACTTTCAGTGCTGCTGGTGGTACTACAACCGCTGTTGCTCAAGCAACTGCTGTTACTGCTACCACTCGGCGACAACGTTCGATTGAGCGTCGACAAGCTCAAGTGATACGATCGCGCGTGTGATGCCGAGTGTGTCGGGTGCGCCATGATACAGTGCTGCCAAGAGCAAGGTGTACCAACCGCTACAACCGCCACTACGCCACTGTGGTGCAGCAGTAAGTAGTGAGGGTACCTATGGGCTGCGCAGCAGTGGCAGCAGCGATGATATAACTAAGCGAACGAGAAGCAGCAGCGTGAACACTGTTCGTAACGGCCTCGCGGTGCAGTTCGCGGAAACGGCGAGGTGTTGATAGATTTCTATCTTGATATCTCGCTATCGATATTATTATCGTTTATTATCATGCTCGAGCGAAACAACAAGTGAAAGGTGCATTGTGTGGGTACGAGAGAGAGAGAGAGAGAGAGAGAGAGAGAGAGAGAGAGAGAGAGAGACTAGGCGTTCGTAGTACTACTCTTGGTGTAGATTTGAGCGTTAGGATTGGTGTCGATTCGAGAGTCGCCGCATGGACTGACTGCTCCTCACATCAAGGCGCACTTCCTCTTGTCTTGCTGCACTGCTAATGCTGCCGGCGGTACATATCGATCAAGCATCTCCTGTTCGAGTTCACACGATTCATCGGTATCTGAGTGAGTGACTCTTACACTCGCTCTCGTTCTCCGCTATCCCTCGCCATCCCAATCGAGAAAGAGTGTCGATGCGTACTTGAGCAACCTCTGGTCTCACTGAAGCGAGTCTCTTGATCGCTGCTGCTGCCTCGGCTTGCGGAAGACACTCATAGCTGCGCGACTCGAGCTCGTACACCTCAAAGAACAGTTGGCGGCATGTGAGCTTGAGATGCTTGGGCTTTGCCGTGCTCATTCCCATCCAGATCGAAGCAAACCACTGCGACAATCAAACCACACGTGTGAGTGTGTGTGTGCGTGTGTGTGAGTGAGTGAGTGTGTGTGTCAGCAGCTGCTGTTGATGCAAGATCAAGATCGGTGCTCAATCAAATCGTACGTCATTGAGGATAATGTCTTTGATGTGCAGATGACACGCCAGCAGCACTTGAGCTCTCATTTGTTGTGCACTCATCGACTTCCATCGAGTTGCATCGAGGATACACTGAGCGTACTCCCCGATCAGCTCCGAAAAGTGCTTGCCGTACCGGTTGCAGATACTGTGCATGAACAGTGGTGAATCGCGAGTATCGAGCTGCTTCGGCAGAGAGAATGCAGGGAGAAGCCGCGCCGCTCGTGCGATGGCCGACGCAAGGTCTGGGATTCTGACTTCATCGATCGACATTGATGCATCGAACAGCATCGCCGCCACTTGTTTCAACGATGTCGGCGATCGTGCTCTCACTCGAGCAAGCTGTTGATTCATCGAGAGTGAGCTCGCCGATCCGTCATTCTGTCTCGACATCGAACCAAATCGCCAATCGATGACACGAGAATGAGTGAATGCGTACTTGGTCAGCAACATCGAATGTATCGACTCCAGCAGACACCAACTCAATTGCTCTGCGACAATGCAATCTCTTGGTCAATCCAATTGTTGGGATCCCAAGAGAGAGAGAGAGAGAGAGAGAGAGAGAGAGAGACGATCACGCACTGTTGCACGAGAGCCACTTGGTTCTCGTCGAGTGGAAGCGTTGGATCGATGCTCGTGAAGTGGTACAGCAGCATCCTGCGTCCAGCAATGAGCAGCACTCCATCAGGAAGGATGTGCGCTCGTCCCTGCAATCCACAAATCGCATCCATTCTCGCAAGTGTGAGATGCGAAGACTGTTCGATTCGTTGATCGATTCACAATCGAACGTACTGAATAGTAGGTGGCGAGTTCGATATGAAGAACTCGCTTGCCGCTCAGTTGCATCACGATCTCGAGATAGCCCGACGACATGCTGCAGTGGTTGTCGCCAATGTCGGTGATGTTCGCATACACGGGTCTCGAGAGCTCTCTCGAGGATTGTGTCATGACATTGTGTTCCCAAAGGCCAGAGCGCTTGTAAATGATCTATCGCCAATCTCTCGATCAATGTCAGAGCCCAACAACGCGACCAACAAACCAACCAACATCTCCCTGATCGTACGTTCGGGAATTGAACTCGGAATGGAGGACGATCTGCTATTGTCGCGATGGAAGTGGCATCGATGAACGGTGGCAGACTGTACAACAGTTGATTCCCGTCGGTGTTCCATGCGATGAGCTCTCGATCACAGCGAAGCATTTGTGGAAATCGATTGGTCGTGTCGATCGTCGCAATCAGAGCAAACGCATCGCCAGGCCTTCTCTCAAACACCTGCATCGCATCAACGTGGTTGGCTCGGTCAGTGAAGAGAAGAGAACACGAGACGAGACGAGAGCATCAGCAGTCCAACGTGTTGTTGCTTTGTGGTGGCTGATTGGTTGGTGGTTGTACCTTGAGTCCCACCCTCGAACACGAAACGAACAAGTGAGTGTCGCTGATTGCTGCGTTGGTCGCTCGGTATCCATGTGTGAACTCGGTGAACAGCTCGATCAAAGAGTTGCTCCTGTCCAATCAAATCCATCAAGTCAATCAATCAAGTCGCATCGCATCGAATCGCATCAATATCATCGAGCACGCACTCGTGACAGTATCGACGGACGTTGATCTTCGAAGGTTGCGTCGCCGAGACGATCAAGTCCTCTCGAGTGGCCAAGACCTCGTCCTTGTCGCGCACCATCGCTTGACCAGTCTCGTAGTCGTAGATGCCGAACCCAGCGGCCGAGCCGACCAGCACTCGTGGTGGATGATCGGGCTGACGTGCGCTCATGCCACTGCTGCCATCGACGAATGCAACCATCGTGCTGTTGGCCCTTGCGCTCGATGATCCTTCGAGAATCGCCGTCCGAACTCCTGTGGCCTTGTCGTACACTCTCTGAGCCATCCACCGACATTCAACCATCGACATTCACGTGAGTGAGTGAGCGATCGTGCCATTGATCGATCGATTGGTGGGTTGGTTGATGGGAGTGTCGATCTCGAGGTTGGATCATCGTACTGCGTCGGATGCCTCGTACGTCAGCACGCAGTATTGATCGTTGACCGCGTACGCCAAGACGCTCGAGGTGCCGGCGAGCATCGGCGTCACCTGCAGCAGCCTCGCGTTCTCCCACGTCTGCGATCGAAAGACAAACGCCTCGCGCCATCGATACTCGGATGACACGCTCCCCGTCACTTGGTAGATGCTCGTAAAGTTCTCGATCGTGCCACCGAACTGTCGTTGATACAACTCGCGCCACTGTTCAAGAGGGAGGGAGATGGATGTCGTCGTTCGTTCGTTCGTTCAATCGACAGTCAAGGGTGTGTGAGACATTCGAGCCATTGAGCAAGCCGATGGCGTTCGTTCTGCCAATCCATCCAACCATCTGTCTGTCTCACGAGGCGTACGAGAGGATCTTGCGACGACATATGCCGCCATCGACGGCTCACGAACGCCAAGCGAGCGAGTTCCTTCGCGTCGAGGTACGAGAAGATGCTCCACATGCAATCCCATGGCAGGAGATCGATCAACGCCTCTTCTTCTTCCTCGTTGATGTTGGTGGTGATGGTGTTGGTGGTGCCGCTGTGGTTGGATTCGAGATGGCTCATGTTGTTCTCAATGTGATTCGAGTTGGGTGATGGTGGTGTTGGTGTTGATGTTGGTGTTGGTGTTGGTGTTGGAGGTGCGAGCTTGAGCGAGCAACGAGAAGACTGACAACACCTCCCGCACGGCCTCAGCTCTCAAGGTCGGCCTTCGCGTGTGCGATCATCCTTCGATCGATTCATCCACCAAAGTATATTTGCGGGGGCTCCGTCAACATCAATGACGAGTTCGAGCATCAAAGGAACGAGAAGATCTCGAACAAGAGCTCGTTCGGAATCATCGACAAGGCCGACTCATCGACCAGCGATCGAATCATCGTCATCGTCGACACGACTTGCTTGGTCCATGATGGAGCATATCGATGGAGATCTGGTCGCCATGTGAACTTGGTGTCGGCAAGCCATTGATTGGCTCCAATCACAAACACTCGATTGTCTGCCGAGAAGGCGATGAGACCTCGATGCTGGTCCAATGCAACTCCTGATGGCTTTTTGGTGCCACAATCGAAGAACGAGATGTGATGGCCATCGTGAGTGAACGCTTGCAATCGATGGTTGTAGGAGTCGGCAACGATGATTCGGCCTTGGTTGTCGATGCACACTCCAAGAGGATACATGAACTGGCCTGGTTGGTGGCCTTGAGAGCCGAACTCGAACAAGAACGAGCCATCGATCGACGACAATACTTGCACTCGATGGTTGAACTTATCGGCGACGATGATTCGATGTCGATCATCATCGATCGCAATGCTTGATGGAAAGCAGAACTTGCCAGGTCGCGATCCTTGGTTCCCACCGACCGAGAACAAGAACGAGAGATCGATCGACGACAAGAACACCAATCGATGGTTACCAGTTGAGACGATGATGATGCGATGATGATGCTTGTCGATCGCGATGCCTCGAGGATCGTAGAACTCGAGATCTCCCGATCCACGCCGGCCGACGCACGACAAGAGCGATCTGTCGCTCAGAGACCATGATTGTACTCGATGATTGGCGCTATCAGTGACGAGGATGCGATCATGATCGTGATCGATCGCAACATCTGATGGCCTCTTGAGCTGGCCTGGTTGGGAGCCTTGCTCTCCGAGCTTGGACACGAGCGAGATCCCACCATCATCGCCATCGCACGAGAGTACTTGCACTCGATGATTCTCGCAATCAGCGACGAGCAAGAGGCCTCGATGATGGTCGAACCTCAAGCCTCGAGGGTAATTGAACAGACCATCAGCATCGCCTTTTTGCTTGGTGCCGATCGAGAGCAGCTTGATTCGAGGAGCATCGCGATCAACAGGATCGTCTCCCATCCTCTCCAGTTGAATCACTCACGACGACGGCGGCAGCGATGAGAGACACTCGAAGATTCAAACCAAGAGATGGTGCTCACGAGACTCAAGCAACGACCACGAGAGAGATACCGACGCAACCAAGCAACCAAGCAACAACAACAAGACGAACGAAGGAACCAAGAACAGCACCACACACACAAGCATCCAACGCTCACACGAGAGAGCCTCTTGCTCTTGATACTTCTTGTTGATGATCGCCGATCGGCTTGATGTGATTGCTTGGTCTGTGTGTCTCTCTTGCTTGCAGCCATGATGGGATGTATTGTGTTGTATTGAAGTTGCATGTGTGTGTTCAGTGTGATTGCAATCGTGCGTGAGGCTGGGTGTCCAACGCGAACGCCATGTGTGTCTCTCAGGAGAGCCACACGAGATATCACTTGCATAAACGGATCACGATGCACGAATTCTACGAGCCCCATCTCGACAAGAGCATTGTGGTGCTTGCGCTTGCTTGGTGGGTCGTGGGTCGTGTGTGGCAGACGACCAGTGCTCGATGATCTTCACATCATCGCGCACTTCTTGTTGGTGCTCGTTCGAGATCGACTTGATGGCCTTGCTGACGTTGCCGTCACCTCGTCTTCGTCGTCGTGGTGTTGAGCCACAACAACAGGAGCTTGGTCATCTCGATCATCGAGCATCGAGAAGATCTCGAACAAGATCTCGTTCGGGATCATCGACAGCACCGACTCATCGACCAGCGATCGAATCATCGTCATCGTCGACACTGTGCGCTTGATCCATGGTGGTGCATGTCGATGGAGGCTCACACTCCATGATGTGAACGTGTCGGCAAGCCATTGATTGGATCCAATCACATGCACTTGATGGCCTGCCGTGAAGGCGATGAGACCTCGATGCTCGTCGAACGCAACTGCCGATGGCAAACCGCCACACTCGAACGACGAGATGTGATGGCCATCGTGAGTGAACGCTTGCAGCCGCTTGTTGCGAGAGTCGGCGACGATGATTCGGCCTTGATTGGCGATGCACACACCATCAGGCCGATTGAGCTGGCCTGGTTGGACGCCGAACTCGAACAAGAACGAGCCATCGATCGACGACAATACTTGTACTCGATGGTTGAAGGTATCAGAGACGATGATTCGATGTCGATCATGATCGATCGCAATGCTTGATGGCAAATAGAGCTCTCCAGGTCTCGATCCTTGGTTGCCGTTCGAGAACAAGAACGAGCCATCGATCGACGACAAGAACACCAATCGATGGTTGAACGTATCGACAATGATGATGCGGCGATGATGCTTGTCGATCGCAATGCCTCGAGGATTGTAGAGCTCGAAGCCCGGAGATCCACGATGGCCGACGCACGACAAGACCGATTGCTCGCTCAGAGACCATGATTGTACTCGGTTGTTGCGACAATCAGTGATGAGGACGCGATCATGATCGTGATTGATCGCAAGGCCACATGGATACTTGAGCTGGCCTGGTTGGGAGCCTTCCTCTCCGAGCTTGTACACGAACGAGAACCCATCGTCGCACGAGAATACTTGCACTCGATGATTGTCGCAATCGGCGACGAGCAAGAGACCTCGATGATGGTCGAACGTCAAGCCTCGAGGGAAGTAGAACAGGCCATCAGCATCGCCTTGTTGGCTGGTGCCGATCGAGAGCAGCTTGATTCGAGGAGCATCGCGATCAACAGGATCGTCTGCCATCCTCTTCCACGCCACTCAATATCTCTCCCACGACGACGGCGGCAGCGACGAGAGACACTCGAAGATTCAAACCAAGAGATGGTGCTCACGACTCAAACAACGACGAGAGAGATACCGATGCAACCAAGCAACCAAGCAACAACAACAAGATGAACGAAGGAACCAAGAACAGCACCACACACTCAAGCACCCAACGCTCACACGAGAGAGAGCCTCTTGCTCTTGATACTTCTTGTTGATGATCGCCGATCGGCTTGATGTGATTGCTTGGTCTGTGTGTCTCTCTTGCTTGCAGCCATGATGGATAGCACCCAGCGTGTGTGAGAGAGCGACCATGCGGAGGTTATGGCCTCGTGTACCAGCGATAGAAATGAGGGTACAGTACCTACTTTTTGTAGTACCGGCTTGCCTCAGGCGCCAGAGCAACGGCCACTCTCTTTGATCTCCCTGCCGTTGCTGCTGCCGCTCTTGTGCTCGTTGGGGGAGAGATGGGCCGAGGTGGGGGTTACTCGCAACGCGAGATCGACAAGTTGTTGGATATCGTTCGTACCATTGGTACACGAAGTACCACCCGATGGAGGGATACTGCCTCGGTGTACAACGCCTGGGCGAGGGAGAACGGCCTGCTCCAGAGAGACAATCGCAGCTTGCGACAGAGGTACACGAGAGTGGCTGGCTTGAATGATCGATCGCACATGTCCAGCTACTCACTCGGATACACATCGAGACAGGTTCTCGAATCTGGCGAGGGCCGTGGATGACGGCACACCCACGCCAAACCAACAGAGGGCGAGAGAGATCATGCGCCAGATCGAGCACACGATCATCGTGTGTGACGACCCGATCGCCTCGCGACGCGACCGCCCAACGGCCAGCGCGGCCTCACCGACCTCGACATTGACGCCAGTGGCCGTGCCATCGATACCAAGGACATCGGCCTCACCAACCTCGACATTACCGCCAATGGCCGCGCCATCGATACCAAGGACATTGACCTCAACGGCCTCGACATCAACCTCAACAACCTCGACATTGACGCCAATGGCCGTGCCATCGATACCAAGGACATCGGCCTCACCAACCTCGACATCAACCTCAACAACCTCGACATTGACGCCAGTGGCCGCCCCATCGATACCAAGGACAACGACCTCAACGACCTCGACATTACCATCATTAGTATTATCATCGTCGGCTCTCGATACATCTTCTCGGTCGTTGAATGACAACGATCGGATCGCGTCCGAGAGCTTGGGCGACGTCGAGATCGAGCTCGAGGCAGTGGCCGACCCAACCGCATCGCCCCGAAGTGCTGCTACACCTGCAGTTGCAACAGCCAGCCACGCCACGCAATGCGTTCAGCAGCTGCAACAAGCGTGGTGGGCATCGCAGTCCCTTTGCATGGAGGCTGCCCAAGCGCACGCTCGAAGCGTCATGGCCTCACTTGCTGCCATCATCGAAAGCTTGCAAGCGCAGCTCGCTGAAGTGAACGAGGAACGTCGACGCGAGCGTGAGGAGTTCCGACGCGAGCGCGAGGATACCAGGCGGTACATACTCGAGCTGGCCCAGACTCTCAAGGACACGTAGCTGGATGCCGGTGATCCCCTTGTATTGTGTATCTCAGGAGAGCCACACGAGATATCGCTTGCATAAACGGATCACGATGCACGAATTCTACGAGCCCCATCTCCACAAGATCGTTGGTGCTTGCGCTTGCTTGGTGGGCCGGTAGGTGGGTGGCAGACGACGAGTGCTCGATGATCTTCACATCATTGCACACTTCTTGTTGGTGGCAGTGCTGCTCGTTCGAGATCGACTTGATGGCCTTGCTGACGTTGCCGTCACCTCGTCTTCGTCGTCGTGGTGTTGAGCCACAACAACAGGAGCTTGGTCATCTCGATCATCGAGCATCGAGAAGATCTCGAACAAGATCTCGTTCGGGATCATCGACAGCACCGACTCATCGACCAGCGATCGAATCATCGTCATCGTCGACACTGTGCGCTTGATCCATGGTGGTGCATGTCGATGGAGGCTCACACTCCATGATGTGAACGTGTCGGCAAGCCATTGATTGGATCCAATCACATGCACTTGATGGCCTGCCGTGAAGGCGATGAGACCTCGATGCTCGTCGAACGCAACTGCCGATGGCAAACCGCCACACTCGAACGACGAGATGTGATGGCCATCGTGAGTGAACGCTTGAAGCCGCTTGTTGCGAGAGTCGGCGACGATGATTCGGCCTTGATTGGCGATGCACACTCCAAGAGGATTGTTGAACTGGCCTGATTGGACGCCAAAAGAGCCGAACTCGAACAAGAACGAGCCATCGATCGACGACAATACTTGCACTCGACGATTGAGGGAATCAGCGACGATGATTCGATGTCGATCATGATCGATCGCAATGCCCGATGGATAGTTGAACTCGCCAGGTCGAGATCCTCGGGTTCCGCCGACCGAGAACAAGAACGAGCCATCGATCGACGACAAGAACACCAATCGATGGTTGAACGTATCGGCGATGATGATGCGGCGATGATGCTTGTCGATCGCAATGCCTCGAGGGCTGTAAAGCTCGAAGCCCGGAGATCCACGATGGCCGACGCACGACAAGGCCGATTGCTCGCTCAGAGACCATGATTGTACTCGATTGTTGCGACAATCAGTGATGAGGACGCGATCGTGATCGTGATCGATTGCAAGGTTACATGGATACTTGAGCTGGCCTGGTTGGGAGCCTTGCTCTCCGAGCTTGGACACGAACGAGAACTCATCGTTGCACGAGAATACTTGCAATCGATGATTGTCGCAATCGGCGACGAGCAAGAGACCTCGATGATGGTCGAACGTCAAGCCACGAGGGAAGTAGAACAGGCCATCAGCATCGCTTTGTTGGCTGGTGCCGATCGAGAGCAGCTTGGTTCGAGGAGCATCGCGATCAACAGGATCGTCTCCCATCCTCTCCGGTTGAATCCCACACACGCACAACCGCGACGAGAGACGCTCGGAGCTTCAAGCCAAGAGATGGCGCTCACGAGACTCAAGCAACGACGAGAGAGATACCGACGCAACCAAGCAACCTAACAACAAGAAGAACGAAGGAACCAAGAACAGCACCACACACCCAACCACCAACGCTCACACGAGAGAGCCTCTTGTTCTTGATACTTCTTGCTGATGGTGAGGCATGCCAAGCCCTCAAATCGAAATCAAGACGTACGATGAGTCGAGTGTGTTGGTTGATTGGAGAGTGAGGGTCTGATTGATTGATTGGTTGATGATATGCGGCATTCATCAAGTGCTATTGTGGCCGACACTGCAACGAGACCACGATGATGCCTCGCGACACTGTAACAAGAGTACGTGGCCCACTATCAAGCAATCGGCATCACGGTATCGAATGCTGCGCCATCAAAGGAACGAGAAGATCTCGAACAAGATCTCGTTCGGAATCATCGATATCGCCGACTCATCGACCAGCGATCGAATCATCGTCATCGTCGACACGACTTGCTTGATCCATGATGTAGCATATCGATGGACATATGGCTGCCATGTGAACGTGTCTGGCAGCCATTGATTGGCTCCAATCACATGCACTTGATTGTCTGCCGAGAAGGCGATGAGACCTCGATGCTCGTCGAACGCCACCTCATTGGTGGCAGAGTTGTTACCTCTCTCGCCCACGAAGAACGAGATGTGATGGCCATCGTGAGTGAATGCTTGAAGCCGATTGTTGCCGGGATCAGCGACGATGATTCGGCCTTGGTTGGCGATGCACACGCCTTGAGGATACAGGAGCTGGCCTGGTTGATTGCCTTGAGAGCCGAACTCGAACAAGAACGAGCCATCGATCAATGACAATACTTGCACTCGATGGTTGCAGGTATCAGTCACCACGATGCGAAGTCGTTCATGATCAACCGCAGCGGCTTGAATGAAGTCAAACTCCCCAGGCCGAGTACCTCGTCGGCTGCTGCCGACCGAGAACAAGAACGAGAGATCGATCGACGACAAGAACACCAATCGATTGTTGTACGTATCGACGATGATGATGCGGCGATGATGCCTGTCGATAGCGACTCCTTGCGGATGGTTGAACTCAAACATGCTTGAGACAGCTGAATCGATGTTACCAAGAAACGACTGCTGGGTCAGCGACCATAGTTGCACTCGGGCATTGTCGTAATCGGTGACGAGGACGCGATCATGTTCATGATCGATCGCAAGCCCCCATGGATTCAGGAACTGGCCGGCCTCGGTGCCACGCGAGCCGAACTTGGACACCAATGATCCATCTTCGGTTGAGAACACATATACCACGTTATCAGGAAGGCACGAGGCAAACAGTAACCCTCGTTCATGGTCGAACGCTACACCCGCGCAATCGCTGGTGCCAATCGAGAACCTCAAAGCACGGTGCTGAAAGTCGTGGAGGGATTGCATGTGATATGTTGGTGCACACGCGCACCATGGACACACACTATCAGTGTACACTCGATAGGAGAGCGAGGTACACTCGAGAGAGACGGGTCAAGCGATATCAACAGCGCCACGCGTGTGCTTGGAAGGGAGATGGATAAAGTTAAGAACAGCGATGCACGCGACATTCATTCGCTCACTCTCCTGCTCTCGTGCGCACCTCCACCAACACCATCACCACGTGTGTGAGTGAGTGAGCGAGCGTGACGTGGCACCTTGAAGCTCATTGACTCTAACGAGACACACATTCGATCGATCACCTGTGTGGTAGCTGTCACCTTACTCTCGACAATACTTGCAGCCTCTCCGATTTGTATTGATTGGATCGGCTACGCGGAATATCATCGGCTTCGTGGGTCGTGGATCTACGCAACATTGCGTAGTGCTGGATGCTGGGCGATTGGTTGGCAGCGATAGTACTTGCGATCTCCGAGCTCATGGACTCGCGAGATACCACCTCCTCTGAATCGACTGCTCCCAAGACTCCAATCATTCTATCTCTCGTGGATGATGATGACGATCATGATGCTCAAGTCGCGCACTTGATAGATACCACTCCCTCCCCGACAACATCAACCTCAACGACGACAACATCAACCTCAACCACGACAACCTCTCACTCGAACAACAAGACTTTACAGCGCCTCGATTGCGCTCCATTGGCTCATGATCTCGATCAAGTCTCGAGCACGAGTATCATCGATCTCGATCATGATGTCGACCATCAATCGCACGATGCACGCGACGATCGTAGTGTCGATGATGGTCTGCTAGCGACGCTGATCGATGCCTTCCCGAACCTCCCACTCGACCTCATCAAATCCGAGGCTCTACGGTACGGCATCGATCATGGTCGATAGCTGTGTCGTTGGTCTAACCATTACCTCGACGTAGGATGGCTCGTGAGGGTCTTGCATTGGACCAAATGATCGATCAGCTGCTCGTGTTCGATGAGGCTACAAGTACCACACCTTCGACCACCGCAACAACATCGACGACTTCGACCAGCACGAATACGACAACATCATCGCCCATGAGACGCTGCAAGCTGACGAGCCTGACCGAAGGACTCAATGCGAGTGAGTACGCCGAGCTACTACAGCGAGGAGCTCGTGCTTTGACGAGTGCTGGTACGCCTCACGCCCATCAGCCGATACCTCATGATGATGATTGAACTCTCACACCCGCACGCATATGAGCAGCACCTCCCAACACATCCTATTCGAAAGGCAAGGTTGCACGGACCGACCCATCACTCGGCAATCTCGATTCACAGCTGCAAGAACTTCGCGCTGCTCAGGGCGAACGCTTTCGGAGGTACATCACTCACGCTCCCGTGGGTGTCTGGCATCCATCGTCGCTTGTAACGAACCATAACCGATACTCCATCGTGACCATAGAGAGAAGGGCATCAAGACCAAGAAACCGTATCAACGCCACACGCCAGGCCCAAGCCTCGATTGGCTCGAGGAGCTGCGCTCGATACGCGCTCAGCAGAAGGAGCGATGGCGCAACCACACACGCGCCAACCCACGCGCTCCTCGTACTGTGCGCGATCTAGAGTACGCTCTCTCCCGCTCCGTTCAATCTTGGAGAATGGTGCATTTATCGGTCTGTGGTCTGGCAGTCGACAACGCGAGCAGACTCCCAACTCGGGCGCCTCGACTGAGCGACCTCGCGTGATGACGATGGCCGACCTCACCAATCCGAACCCTCCCGGTCTCAAGTATACGACTGCCGAACTCGAGACCATTGGCAAACGAGCGTTGCAGCTCACGAACGAGTACCGTCGATCCAAGGGGCTTCATGCTCTCGAGTGGTCCTCGGCGATCGCCAGCATCGCCGTTGTACACAGCAAGAGTACCATCACATTCCTATGCTTATCTCGGGTTTCGGCTTCAATCGTGGTCGCTGACCAGCGGTGCTGTGCGCCTTGTAGACATGGGAGACGGCCGCGTGGCATTCGGGCATGATGGCTTCAACGATCGTATGCGACAGTATCCGTTCCCGTTCTCGTCGGCCGCAGAGAACGTCGCCATGTGCCAGAACTACGCCGATCCTGCCAAGGTACCGACCCATGCTCACGCGCGCGTGAATACGACTCGTGAACAACGATCGAGCGATGCTAACGAGACTATCCCGACAGACGACCGTCGAAGGGTGGATCAAGAGTCCCGGACACAACCGGAACCTGTTGGCCGACAATGACTACTGCGGCATCGGCGTGTATCGAAATTCGAGTGGCGCCTACTATCTCACACAGCTCTTTGCCAAGAGGTAGGCTCCAAGGGCGTACCGATACTCCAATACACTGACCAGTGAGCGAATGTATCTCGAAGCGGATCGCGTTATGGGAGTATCAACGCACCATGTGATCGCTGTAGTCGCACGATGCGATCGCTGTGGTCGCACGATGCGACCACATGCGCTTGTTTCCTTTTCAGCCGGTCGCCAGCGCCCTGTCCCCATTGCTTCCCTCCTCGCCAAGCACGCAAAACCCGCTGCCTGAATGGACCTGCACTCCGCTACCGTCTCGGTCGCCACCAATCCGGCCCTCATGGCCTATCCCGCTGTAAGAGTCATGGTTGCAGCTTGTGCGCAACAGGCCGGTATTCCTCAGGCTGTCCCGGAAGAGGGTGCGCCGGCTGTCCCTGGTGCTGCTCCTGCTGCTCCTGCTGCCCCTGCTGCCCCTGCTCCTGCTCGAGTCGAGATGGACCTCGCCCAGCTCAGCGCTCGGGTGCCTTCGAGCGAAGTGAACCCGTTTCATTCCGTTGATCGTGTGCTCTTTGGACTAATGTACGGCGAAGGGGCGCACAGCTGGTGTGCCGCCAGTAACGACCTGAACCAGCACGTGACCTTCTGGTTCCATCGATTGGCCCATGTGGTCGGCGTCTCGACCGCAGGAAGGCCCGATATGGCGCAATGGGTGACCCAGTACCAAGTGCTGGTCACTACCGACGGTGTGACATGGCGCGCCGTCGACAACAACCGCGTCTTCAATGGCAACACCGACCGGACCACCATCGTCCGCCATAACTTTGAGGCTCCAGTCCAAGCTCTCGGCCTCCGCATCGCCATTCGCGCATGGGATAGCCACATTTCAATGCGAGCAGCCGTTCATGGATGGTTGCTGTGAGTGCTCCCTTCGATTGTCGACCCCACTCAGCATTGTAAGATAACCGATACAGACACTCCAATGAATCCATCCGTCCATCCATCCACCCATCAATCAATCAATCGAACGATCTCCAACCAGAGAACCCAAGAGAACAGCACACAACAAAGGCATCGATCATTCGGCTTTGTTCCTGTGGTCGCACGATGCGAGTACTCGCACTGTGGTGATTCTTGTGGCCGGCCAGCTGAGTCTCGTGTGCCACTGCCTCCCTCCTCGCCAAGCACGCAAAACCCGCTGCCTCAATGGACCTTCACTCCGCGATCGTCTCGGTCGCCGCCAATCCGGCCCTCATGGCCGATCCCGCTGTCCGAGTGCTTCTGGCCGCTGGGGCCCAACAGCTGGGAGCTGGTGCACCTCAAGCTGTGCAAGCTGCTACCGCTGTGCTCACGACCCCTTTCGGCCCTGCCCCTCCTGCTGCCCCCGTCCCTACTGCTGCTCCTGCTGCTCCTGCTGCGCTTGCTGCTCCTGTTCGAGTCGAGATGGACCTCGCCCAGCTTTCCACGTTGAGGCCCTCGAGCGAAGTGAACCCGTTTCATTCCGTTGATCGTGTGCTCTTTGGACTAATGTACGGCGAAGGCGCGCAAGGCTGGCGAGCTGCCTTTAACGACCTGAACCAGCACGTGACCTTCTGGTTCCATCGATTGGCCCATGTGGTCGGCGTCTCGACCGCAGGAAGGCCCGATTATCCCGAGTGGGTGACCCAGTACCAAGTGCTGGTCACTACCGATGGTGTGACATGGCGCGCCGTCGATAACAACCGCGTCTTCGTCGGCAACACCGACCGGACCACCATCGTCCGCCACAACTTTGAGGCTCCAGTCCAAGCTCTCGGCCTCCGCATCGCCATTCGCGCTTGGAATAGCCATTTGTCGATGCGAGCAGCCGTTCATGGATGGTTGCTGTGAGTGCTCCCTTCGATTGTCGACCCCACTCAGCATTGTAAGATAACCGATACAGACACCCCAATGAATCCATCCGTCCACCCACCCAACCATCAATCGGAGGATCTCCAACCAGAGAACCCCCAAGAGAACAGCACACAACCAAGACATCGATCATTCGGCTGTGTTCCTGTGGTCGCACTGTTCGAACTCCGTTCTGCACTCGCACCGTGCGCTTGGCTGCATTATTTGTAGCCCGCTAAGTCTCGTGTGCCACTGCCTCCCTCTCCTACGCACGTGATCCGGCTGCCTCGATGGAGCTGCAATCTGCCACTCCCCGGTTACAATCACGATTTGTACAACCGGTCTGTGTTACGATGAAGAGCCACCGGTCCGAGTTGAAGGAGTGGTTCGTTTTCGCCATTGGACTTGCAATGCTGTTGGTCATGTTGCTGCTGGTGGTCGAGGGCCCTGCCAATCCTCGGCAGGCTGTCCCGGAAGAGGCTGCGCCTGCTCCTGCTCCTCCTGTTCGAGTCGAGATGGACCTCGCCCAGCTCAGTGCTCCGGTGTCTTCGAGCGACTGGGACCCACATCATTCCGTTGATCGTGTGCTCTTTGGGCGAGTGTATCGAGAAGGGGCGCACAGCTGGTGTGCCGCCAGTAACGACCTGAACCAGCACGTGACCTTCTGGTTCCCTCGACTTGCCCATGTGGTCGGCGTCTCGACCGCAGGAAGACCAGGCGAACACGCACAATGGGTGACCCAGTACCAAGTGCTGGTCACTACCGACGGTGTGACATGGCGCGCCGTCGACAACAATCGCGTCTTCAATGGCAACACCGACCAGACCACCATCGTCCGCCACAACTTCGAGGCTCCAGTCGAAGCTCTCGGCCTCCGCATCGCCATTCGAGCTTTGCATGGCCACATTTCAATGCGAGCAGCCGTTCATGGATGGTTGCTGTGAGTGCTCCCTTCGATTGTCGACCCCACTCAGCATTGTAAGATAACCGATACAGACGCTCCAATGAATCCATCCGTCCATCCATCCATCCATCAATCAATCAATCGAAGGATCTCCAACCAGAGAACCCAAGAGAACAGCACACAACAAAGGCATCGATCATTCGGCTGTGTTCCTGGTGTCGCTCGCATCTCTCCCTCTCCCTCGGCCCCTCGCACGCAACATCATGTCGTGGGTCGCTGCTGCAATTGCGGCCGCTTGGGTCTCGCATTGTCTCTTTGGATGGGTGATCGCAGCGATCGCCTTCGTTGGCGTGTTGGGCTTCTCGGCCTATTGGACCTCGGGCATGCGCATTCGTCAAAAGATTCAGCTCGCGACCTGGACCGCTCCGTCTGAGGTCCGATACGACGAATCCACTTGATATCTGGACGGACGGATGGATGGGTAGATGGATGGGCGATCTGACTCCAAGATATGGGTACTTGTAGGGTATCATTCATGGCAAGGTGTCGCTCGATGCCACCAAAGTATGACTGCGATGGCTCGAGGGTTTCGAGGTGATATCATCTGGATTGATGGATGATGGGTATCTCTTGATGCGCAGGTACTTGCGTATATGCAAGAGCAACAAGAGGCAGGCAAGCGTGTGTCGATCACACACGTGGTCGGTAAGGGCATCGCGTTGGCGATCCG
>Ga0209935_1001684_pt1 | contig 32364 bp, 42 predicted proteins | sample ThiBio_1000_plan_2_FD_183958 | JGI IMG/M metagenome (GOLD analysis project Ga0209935, IMG submission 183958) | Wastewater bioreactor microbial communities from Cape Town, South Africa - Thiocy_cont_1000_plan (SPAdes) | ecosystem: Engineered > Bioreactor > Thiocyanate-remediating >...
ACGTGATGGTTGTGGTGGTTGTGGTTGTGAACGTGATGGTTGTGGTTGTGGTTGTGGTTGTGGTTGTGATCGTGATGGTTGTGATGATGGTTGTGGTTGTGATCGTGATGGTTGTGGTGGTTGTGAGCGTGACTGTGATGGTTGTGGTTGTGGTTGTGAACGTGACGGTTGTGGTTGTGGTTGTGATCGTGATGGTTGTGGTTGTGGTTGTGATCGTGGTTGTGATCGTGATGGTTGTGGTTGTGGTTGTGGTTGTGAACGTGATGGTTGTGGTTGTGGTTGTGAACGTGACGGTTGTGGTGGTGGTTGTGAGCGTGACTGTGATGGTTGTGGTTGTGGTTGTGAACGTGATGGGTGTGAACGTGACGGTTGTGGTTGTGGTTGTGGTTGTGGTTGTGGTTGTGGTTGTGAACGTGACGGTTGTGGTTGTGGTTGTGAACGTGACGGTTGTGGTTGTGGTTGTGGTTGTGGTTGTGGTTGTGGTTGTGGTTGTGGTTGTGGTTGTTGGATAGCCTGTTGTACACGCTGCCTGATGGCCTCCAGTAACCGCTGCGCGACCGCGTCCCCGAAGATCTCACGCATTGTGGCCTCGAAGCCCTTGTGCGGGGCAGCCATCTCAGAGCACACCACGCCTCGACGAGCGGCTTTGTCTTGCAACAAGGCGATGCTGCGGTCTCCTACTGTGAGAGTGAGAGTGGGGCGTTGGAGGTGTTGCGGGCGAGTGGAACACAACGAATGGATCGAGGGAGTGGAAGGCTCAGCGTCAACCTAGGTTGCTGCCGTCTGCCCACTCTGTTTCGATGATGCGTTGGCCTCTCTCGCGCGCTCGTGAGGGATTGTGTGTCGTGAAGAGTAGTACACAGGGCCACCATCAGTGTGGCAGATTTCGTCGTCATGGTCGAGCAATGACAGAGACCGCGCGTATGTGTGGTACGTACTACGCTACATTGGTGCAACCCGCTGAGCTGCGAGTAGTAAGACACTTGCACGATCCCTCGCTGAATGTGCTCCAAGCTTTCCAGCGTACCAACTGCTCCTGGATTCTCCCCAACCCATGAGTTTGTTGCAGGATCAGTGAGAGGAGAGCTGTGCCGATGAGAGAGATTGATTGATTGAGCTTGTGAAGAGCGTTGGGTTGATGAAGAAAGTTCGTCGCGCGGTTCATTTGCTTGTTGCCGCTGCTTCATATCTGCTTGTCTCTTGGTTTGGCATGATGCACCACCAACGACAGCGCACGTGGATTGTGATTGTGTTGGCCCTCGTGTGTTTGGGTTGTGGTCCCGCGCGAGCGGCTCCTCCCTATGCCTGCTACTACACTTCCCGGAATGACGAGAAGGTACGCGAGCGCGATCGTCTCGCGTTCCTTGTGTTGTGGAGCTGATCTTCGAAATGGTGTCGTTGTTGATATCACCCACACAATCGCAGTATGACTTGTCAAACATGTGGCGCAATGGATCTGCAAGTCAGACTGACTACATTGCCATCTTTCCAACTGATGGCTCGACGTTCTACGTGTATGTTTGGCGTTCAAACGACAACGACGACGAGCGCACACACCTCCCGAGTCCAAACGTAAATTGATGCGTTTGTGTGTGACAGCAACGTATGCGGCAATACCGTCACCACCAAGTGTATCAACAATGGAGTATGCCAAGTCGCTACGACCGTGGCGTATGGCAATGGAAATGCCGCGCTTGCGACGTGGGCCGACTACCGTATGGATATGATGAATGCGCCCCAACACCTTCTTCTCCGCGAGTGCACTCATCATCACTAACCAGCGCGGTATCGATCGAGCAGCGAGTGCCGGAGTGCAAGGTGTGCAGATCGTGTATCCTCAAGGGTCTGGCGCAGTTTGCCCAGGGAATGTGGTGCGCAAGAGCATCCTCAACATCATGTGCTCCCCCACTGCTGGCGATGGAGTGATCGATTCCATCTCAGAGTCGTCCGCTCCTCCGTGCTACTTCACAATCAGGTTCGTCTTATTGTCGCTCTCGGTGCGGCGCAAGAACTCTCGAGATATACAGTGATTCGGTGTTCGAACGAACAAGGTTGCTGACCGATTGTTGCGCTGCAGCATGCGGTCCAAATGGGCGTGTCCCATTCAGAAGACGCCAACCAACCCTCTCCCACCCGCTCAGCGTACGTGCTCCCCAATCGATCGATCAATGCTCTTCTCGATATACTCCCTGAATTGACGCTAATGACACAGGAAACTCGTTGGTCGACTTGTTCAACGCATTGGGTGGCTACAATTGGATATTCAACAATGTACGTGCAATACCTTACCAGTGTCGCAATTTCATCAAGTGATTGACTGCGCGTGGTGATATTGGGTGGCACAGGGCTGGATGTCTGGAGATCCATGCCTCAATGATGTACGTTCGCGACTCTACATTGCCGCCCTCTCATTCTACATGGAGTGCAAGCATCATCTTGCGCTCACACAAACCAGTGGTTTGGCATCACTTGCGAGCTCATGTCCAACCAACAAACTACCGTGACTGAAATGTACGTAGCACAAGAAACTCTTCTGTGTGATATGGAGTACTCTGACCTATTCTCGTTGCAATGCAGCAAACTCGACGCAAATCACTTGGCAGGATCGCTGTCCAACTGGACCGTGCTGAATCTGCCAGATCTCCAAGTATTGTACGAATTTCCGATATTCGTGTTGAACGAATAGGTTGGATTGTGTACTGAGTATTCTGATGGTTGATATCCACCTCAGATCATTGGCCGGCAATCCATATCTTCGAGGCTCGATTCCCGCATCAATCGGCAGTGTGTTCCCAAGGCTGGAGGCCATGTATGTCTCTCTCTCTCTCTCTCTCTCTCTCTCTCTCTCTCAATCTAATGGACTCTTTTTGGTGTTGAAATGGTATTGAAATGGTATGATTGTGCTGTATAGTCACCTTTCGTTGTGCGGAATCGAAGGAACGATTCCTTCGTCCCTTGCTTCTCTGCGCAACTTGGATTACCTTGGGTTCGTAATTGATCATTGAATCTGTTTCTCGCGTATTGTAACCTCACTCACCTCTCTTCTTGGTGTTTCATTCTCAAAGCCTTGCTTCCAACCGACTGAGCGGCGTATGTTCTTTATCAGAATGTCAACTATCAAAGATTGTTGAGAGAAGGAGAAAGCTGATGGCGAGCTCGATGTTATGTGGCGCGGCCCTTCAATGCAGTCGGCTCCTTCGTGGTTGACCACACTGCCACGATTACAGGAGGTGTTGCTGTACGGCAACAAACTCACGGGCTCAGTGCCACCTCTAGTTGGAAGGGCGCTCAGGATTCTTTCGCTTGGATCGAACTTGCTTTCGGGAACCGTTCCTTCTTCATTTCTATCGTCATCCTCTCTCGAGTATCTGTACGTTCGACCCCACCTCAGAACAAGAAGTTCATATTAGTTACTCATTTCTTCACTCTCGCGTCAATGCGTGTGCCAATCGGATGGATCCCAGCGATCTTTCACTCAATGGTATGTCAGAAGTTGTTTGGTCTCTCTCTGTCGTAATCCTTTCTTGCTTCCTTACGTCCCGGCGAGGCATCACAGAGTTGACAGGAACGTTGCCAAGCTTGTCGGCCATGTCGGCAAGTTCCTACATTCGACTGTCTGGAAATCGCCTCTATGGAACACTTCCTCAGATCTCGAGCTCGGTAGTGTTAGGCACCTTGTACGTGTGATTCTCGTCTGCTCATCGCCATTACCAACATTAACACTCACACGTGCTACAGGGACCTTTCGTTTAATGGCTTCAACTCGACCATTCCTCAGAGCTACAGCTCGATCGAGCAGTTGTCACTCTCGAACAATGCTCTTCAGTCGCCGTTGCCTCAGTTTCTTCAGTCTCAACCGGCTTATCAATCAGTGTTGCTGATGAATAACTCTTTCGCTTGTCCATTGGTACGCTCAGCTCGGGTCCCGCAACCGAGAAAGGCCTGAGGATTCAGTAACTCACATTTCTTGTGTGATCGTCTTGCAGCCGACTTGGTGCAGCAGTCCTCCGGCAGGAGATGGCTCATGTACTCCATGCGGTATGGCGCTCTCTCTCTCTCTCTCTTCTGTTGAGTGCAGACATATAACGATCAAATGTGACGTGCCCGCAACAACTGTGATCACGCAGAGGTTCTGTTGTGCTGCGTGTACTCGAACATGGCAACAACCTTTGCGGTGTGCTCGACTGCAGTGTGCCCAAGCGTGCCAGGATATACTCTCAAGTCCGAGGCTGAAACCCAGAGCTGTAATCAGTGCAAGGCGTCGCCGGCAGCATCATCGCGAACGTCGAATGTGGTCCTCAACGACTCACACGCTTGAAGTCGCCTTTCAATCCTCGCCTAGACTCCCTTCCTTATCTGTCATATTGGCCCGTGCGGCCACGATAAATCGTCGCAGGCCAGGCTACTTGGCGCCGCTGGTTCTGGCTGACATGAGGCACCAAAGGCACGACGGAGGGACCTTTCTATCCAAGCAAGCGGTCTTCTAGAATTCCTTGAGCACGTGTACGAGCTACCCAGCTCATAGTGAAGGAGGAGGACTGTGTGGATAGAGGTACAAAGACAGGTTGCGGTAGCCATCACCTGCATGGCAGCCGCAGCGCGGTGGGCAGCGCCCCGTTGCACATGAGCCTTTCCTTGAGGAGTATCGAAGCGTAAGATTCCATTGTAGTCTTCATTTTGGAGAGCTCAATACGCGAGAGAGAGACTTGATCCTCATCAATGTGTAATTGTATCATCGTCATCATCCTGACGAACATTGCGAATGCAATCAAAGGAACGAGAAGATCTCGAACAAGAGCTCGTTCGGAACCATCGACATTGATGCCGACTCGCCGTCATCGACCAGCGATCGAATCATCGTCATCGTCGAGATGGCTTGCTTCATCCATCGAGGAGCATATCGATGTCGATCAGGTCGCCATATGAACGTGTCGGCAAGCCATTGATTGGCTCCAATCACATGCACTCGATTGTCGGCCGTGAAGGCGATGAGACCTCGATGCTCGTCGAGTGCAACCTCGAATGGCCTAAGGCAATCGAACGACGAGATGTGATGGCCTTCGTGAGTGAATGCTTGCAATCGGAGGTTGCCAGTGTCGGCGACGATGATTCGGCCTTGGTTGTCGATGCACAATCCTCGGGGATAGAAGAACTGGCCTGGTTGGTCGCCTTGATGGCCGAACTCGAACAAGAACGAGCCATCGATCGACGACAATACCTGAATACGATGATTGTCCGAGTCGGAGACGATGATTCGGCATCGATCGTGATCGATTGCAATGCCTGATGGATGGCTGAACTCTCTTGCTCGAGATCCTTGGATACCGACTGAGAACAAGAACGAGAGATCGATCGACGACAAGAACACCAATCGATGGTTGTTGGGATCGACGATGATGATGCGACGATGATGCTTGTCGATGGCGATGCCTCGAGGATAGTTGAACTCGAGATCTCCTGATCCTTGCCTGCCGATGGATGACAAGACTGATGGTTTGCTCAGAGACCATGATTGTACTCGATGATTCGACGTGTCGACGATGAAGATGCGATCATGATCGTGATCGATCGCGAGACTGTGCGGATTGTGGAACTGGCCTGGTTGCTCTCCTCGCTTGCCGAACTTGGACACGAACGAGAAGCCTTCGTCAGCATCATCACAAGAGAATACTTGCACTCGATGATTGAACGCATCGGCGACGAGCAAGAGACCTCTGTGATGGTCGAACGCCAAGCCTCGAGGCACATTGAACAAGCCATCGTCATGGCCTTGTTGGATGGTACCAATCGAGCACACGATTCGAGTATGCACACCATCACCACGGTGCGGCTGATTGAGATGATCGCTCATGATATCGCAAGGAACGCGCGAGTATGCGATGGTTGCACGAACGAGAGACAGATACAGCGACAGCGAGGCGATGAAGTAAAGAACAGCACTGCCTCCCCGTACCGCGTATGGGCGAGTCGAACAGAACCGACAACAAGCCGGCAGCTGTGCGACTTGAGCACTTCGATACCGATCCACATGACCTCGGCAGGGTATTCTGGACCATCTCGGGGCCTTGGGCACGCCATCGCCATCCACCGCCGTATCTCATCAACGCGGAGCTTGCCGCCAGTCCAACAAAACGAAGCGTTGCAAGAGGAACCCAACGCGTCGACTCTCTCTCTCTCTCTCTCTCTCTCTCTCTCTCTCTCTCTCTCGTAGCGCCATCGACTCCCCCTGCTCTCGCCCTGCTAGTTGTGACACCAATAGTGATACGTGGACGCTGTCGCACTGTCAGGGTGCGTGTGCGTGTGTACGACCGTACACCTTGTTCGTTGACACCGCCGCACTCATCGCTCCGCGAACGGCAGCGCCGACCGCACCCTCATCCCACATTCATCTAGCGCCCTCGCATCTCGCTCGCCCCCAAACCACCACCATCACGCTCCTTGGATCTCTCTATCTCTCTCTCTCTCTATCTCTCGCACATACTCTCACTGACTCTCACTCAGACCCGTCGTTTCGTTTTTGTTGCTCGGAACCCATCAATCAATCTCGAATGGAGCCCGAGAGACAACGACGACTTGATACGGCGCTCCTCGAGGCGGCCGATCAAGGTTCTCGCGACGCGATCGCGTCACAACTCGATCAAGGAGCCAACATACATGCTCGCGATCGCTCGAACAAGACCGCCCTCCATCTGGCGGCAGCCAAGGGCTTCCTTCCGTGTGTCGCCTTGTTGTGCGAGCGCGGCGCCGATCTCGCGGCCGCAGACGAGAAAGCGAACACGCCGCTGCATGTCGCAGCTCGCAAGAACCATCACGAGTGCGTCATGAAGCTGATTGTCGCAGGAGCCGGCCTCGATCCGACCAACTGCAATGGCTACACGCCGCTGCATCTCGCTGCTCGCAACGGGCATCTCGAGAGTCTCGACGCCTTGATTAGCCGCGGAGCCAATGTCGATGCTGCGAGTGCCTCCGGGCTCACTCCGCTTCATCGCGCCGCTCATCAGGGCCACGACGAATGCATCGAGCGTCTTCTCAAGAAGAAGGATAGTGACATCAACCAGCGCGAGGCCAATGTCGATGCCGCTGATTCCGACGGCGATACTCCGCTCCATATCGCAGCCGTCAAAGGTCGCAGACGATGCATCGAGGTCTTGATCTCGCACGGCGCCAACACCAACATTCGCAACGTACGACTACTACAACAACACGCTCCACGCTCTTGCTTAACCCATTATCGGAGCGCCCGCTTGCAATCGCCCGCGAATCTCGGTAATGATACAATTATTACTCAATCTCTCTCTCTCTCTCTCTCTTTCGAGAGAGATTGGTTTGATTTGATTTCATTTGATTATCGTATTGAGTTATTATCATCGGAGCTAGCTGCTAATCTAATAGACTACTACGCAGGCAGGTAGGCAGAGGCTTTATTACTTACTTGCTCGCATTCAAGCTTACTATCAGAGTAGCAAATGATCATGATCTGTCTCTGTCCATGTCGCTCTCGATATTCGGTGACATGTTAACTCGCTAACGTGAGGATATCTTCTCGTGATGGCCTCAGACGAATGGCAAGACTCCAGAGGATGTCGCTCGAACTCGAGAGATTGCTCAGCTGCTCCGAGAGCAAGGTACAACTAGCTCTCACCCGATTCATCAAAACAGACTCATTCAGGTGTGAGAATACTCTCTAACACATATACTGTCTCTCTCATTTGGTGGTGGTGGGGATATTAGAGCTATTTAATGCCACGAAGCGAGGCTCTCCATCAGAGATTCAAGAGCTCCTCGAGCGGGGCGCCAACGTCAATGCCATCGGGTCCAAGAAGAACAAGTCGCCTCTGCATATTGCGGCAGGCAAGGGTCATCCACAGTGTGTCGAGCTCTTGATTGAGATGCGAGCCAACATCGACGCCGTGGACAGTGAGGGCAACTCGGCTCTGCATCTCGCCGCTCGTAAGAACCAGCTTCTGTGCATCGGCGTACTGCGCGTGAATCACGCGACCATCGATGCTCGTAACAAAGATGGATATACGCCGCTGCATCTCGCTGCTCGACACGGCCACGTAGCGTGCCTCGATCCACTGGTGGAGAGTGGAGCCGAGGTGAACGCCTGCAGCAACAACGGCGTCACTCCACTTCATCGAGCGGCCCATCAAGGCCACTACATGTGCCTCGAGAGTCTCATCAAGAAGGGCGCCAACGTCAATGCCCAGGATAGCAACGGTGACACGCCCTTGCACGTCGCCGCTGCCAAGGGTAGGCAACGCTGCATCGAACTCTTGATCGACGAGGGCGCTGATAAGAATCTTACCAATGTACGTTGTCGTTGTAGTCGTTGCAGTAGGCTCTCTCTTGACTGACGAGTTGGATTCGTAGAATCAAGGAAAGACTCCCGAGGGCGTCTCAAGAACCAAGGAGATCGCCCAGGACATACAAGCACGAGGTATGTATCCTGACGGTGTTACTCAATAACCAGCCAGAGAGTAAGAGAGCTGGATACCTAACCCAGTGAATCTGGATCTCTCCTTGTAGAACGGCAACAACGAGTACCACTCGATCCTCTTAAATATGCCGAGAATATGCACGAGCGTATGGCTCGACAAGAGTGGGAGGCGCTGTATCGCAAGGAACGCAAGCAACGCTTGGCATACGAGCAGCGCCTACGGCACATTACGCAGACCCTCGCTGGTATCCTCGAGCTAGGTACTGTCTGTCTGCCAACGTAGATCGGGGTGCCTATGAATCCAACGAACTCACGATCCAGTCTTTCGATATAGCCCCTATACAGTTGGAGCATCTGGAAGTCCCAGACGCCGCACCTGGGCAACAACGACAATGAGGCAAAGGGATTCTCTTCCTGCGCGAATATCCAGCCTGAATATCCAAGCCAACGAATAGCCGAGCTCAGATCGATCTATCTTTCTTTCAATGTCTATCTATCGTAATCCTACGCGGTGTTCGATTGTATTCGACTCTCCAGCTTCTTTTTGGTCGATCGATCGCAAACACTCGCACGCATAGCAACAACAGCAACTACAACCATTCATGCAATAGCAAGTATTGTAGTTTGGATGTAACGGATATGATTCTTGCATTGGCACGTGCTACAGGGTGGCCAAGCACGTACAAATCAATAGCGAACTCCTGGAAGCCGCTCGCCAGGTCTCCAACGACATCACGGCTGAGTCGGCGCGCACGTTTGAGCCTCGAGGCGTTCAATTCGCGTTCTCCGAGCGAATCGCCCAAGTGGGTAAGCGCACGGGGACTGAGTACTTCATCGTAGCTCGTGTGATGCCCGAACGCTCCTCCACGATGGTCAACACGTCGTTGATGCCCCCCATGGTTACGAGCATGGACGAGTACCAGCTGTGAATAGTAGTTGGAGCTCATTGTCATCGACGTTGTGTTTGACGTCTCCGATTAAAGCCAAGCAACCTGTCGTCGGAAGACACGTGCCGTGTGACATCACCCGCCTCAGCGTCGTGAGCATGTTTATGGAGGTTTCGACGACGCATCACAGGCGTCGTGCTGCTGGAGGCTTCTTGAGTGGAGCGTAGAGCACAGGCAACCCAGGCCAGCAGACTCAGACCATCTACTGGCAACGGTTCAAAGCTGCACAATGGAGCAGTGTATTGGCATTGACATTGGTTGCAAGTACCCTCCTTGAGGGGATTGAGGGAACACATAAGCACCACACGCTGGGAGCGTGGCGCAGTGCGTCGTTGAACGGGCGCTCGGCGAGCTGGAGCAATTGCTCAAACTCTTCCTGTGACACTCGACCATGCAACAAGATTGGTAGCTGTCTCGGAAACTGCAGTTGGGGCGGGTGCGTCGACACCGGGAGTGGATTGATGGATATCTCTTGCATGCCGGCCATGGTTGTTGCGCGTCACTGTGTTGAAGAGCGGAGAGCAAGCAAAGGCCTCCCTTTCTCTCTCTCTCTCGCTCTCTCGCTCCCTCGCTCTCTCGCTCCCTCGCTCTCTCGCTCCCTCGCTCTCTCGCTCTCTCTCTCTCTCTCTCTCTCCTCTCTCTCTCTCTCTCTCTCTCTCTCTCTCTCTTCTCTCTCTCTCTCTCTCTCTCTCTCTCTCTCTCTCTCTCTCTCTCTCTCTCTCTCTCTCTCTCTCTCTCTCTCTCTCTCTCTCTCTCTCTCTCTCTCCTCTCTCTCTCTCTCTCTCTCTCTCTCTCTCTCTTCTCTCTCTCTCTCTCTCTCTCTCTCTCTCTCTCTCTCTCTTCTCTCTCTCTCTCTCGTGTTGAGATTTTTCGGATCGATACGAATGTACAACTGATCCGATTCGATCGTTCTCCGGCTGTGAACCATCAAAGGAATCATCGCCTTCTCCGGCAGTTCTTGACTCTGACCGTTCCTGGGGGTTGGTCTGGGCGAGCATGGCAATGATTTCAATCAATCTCAATGGTTGTGAATTGACGATCGAGCTTCAATACGAGTCGAGCTTCGACTCTTACTCCTCCTCACGGCATGAAGATCTGAATCACCTTGCTGATCTTGCCGCGGCACATTGGGCACTCCTTGAGGTTCTGGGCGCATGCCGAACACGCACACACATGACCGCAATCGAGGATGCACGTGTTTAGCCTGTTGGTGAGACAGATGACGCACGTCTTCTCGTCATCGCCTGCCACCTCGGTCTCAATGTCCTTCAGGTCCGGTTGGTGAGGTTTGGCAGTGATTCGGCGGCGCTTTGACCCCGGAAGGTCTTCGTCGTTGGAGGTCGACGTTGGCTCCGGCTCTTGTCGAGGCCGGGTCCGCAACCTTGCTGCTGCTGCTGCTGCTGCTGCCGTCGTCGTTGCCGTCGATGTTGTTGCCGTCATCGTTGGTGTTGGTCTCCAAGCAGGAGCGGGCATTGCAGTTGGCGTGGGTCGCGAAGAAGACGCCGTGGTTGTTCTTCCAGGGCTCGTTGCAATGGCGGCAAAGAGTGGTCTCTTGTTGGTTGCAGCGGGGCTGGTCACAGTGGCGGTGGCAGCGGCAGCAGCAGCGGCAGCAGCGGTTGCGGCTGACAAGCGAGGCGCGAAGCTCGACACGACCGAGTGCAGCATGTCGGAGCCGACGATTGCCGTCAGGCGCGCAACGTACTCTCGGTAGTACTCAGTCACTGGAGGGCCGTTCGTTACTGTTCTCTGTGTGTGCGCGAAACGTGTGTGGGTGCCGGTTGGTTGGTCGTTGTTGTTGGCAAGTCAAGGTTGTGCGTGCAAACGAGCGTGGTGTTGCGTACGAGAGCGTCCTTTTTGAGGTTCGTGAGCTCGAGGAGGTGTTGGCCTTGCATCTGCAGAGCCTCGGGCGAAGACCAGACATGCTCGATGAATTCTCGCAGGAGCTCTGCGAAGCATCAAAAGACTCAACCACTCAATCACTCAATCAAGCAACTGCCACATGATGGCGACAGCTCATACCTCGTGAAGCGAGCGGTGATACTCGTTGTGGTTGTGGTTGTGGTGGTGGTTGTGGTTGTGGTTGTGATCGTGATGGTTGTGGTTGTGAACGTGGTCGTAGTTGGATCCGCGGCGGTTGTGCGGTTGGACTCGGGGCATCGGGAAGCGCTCCTTGGCTGGTGAGCGGTGACAGCGAGTCTCGGGTCTGGCCCAGGTTCGAGCGGTGGGTAATCGCAGTCGTGCCCGCAGCTCGTCTCGCTGGTGCCGAGAAGAGCTTCTCCAGGGTCGGTACACCAGTGATCGCTCCGACTCCAGGAACAGAGGACGAGCACGTCCCAGCAGGCACGGCGACAGCCTTGGTGGTAGAGGATTGTTGGAGCTGTTGAGCGAGCTGCTGAATCTGTTCTGGAGCAGCAGGTGTCGACGCAGTGTCGAGCAGGAAGGCCTCGCTGATCTCTTGCAGGGCAGCCATCTCAGAGCACTCGACGAGCCTTGACGAGCGGCAGCCCTCCAACAACGCGATGCTGAGGTCTCTTGTCAGAGGGCGGGAGGCGGTGGCGAAGGAGGTTGTGTTCTTCGCGCCGAGCGGCCTGCTTTTGATACCTGGGTGATGGTGCGACGAGTCGTGCGGAGGGTGCGGCGTTGTCAGTGTGCACCAGTCGCATACTGTGACGTATCACCTGGCTACCGGGAAGGCTGGCTGGTTCCGTCTGACCTACTTGTCGATCTGATGTGTAGCAAGAATACTCCATTGACAAACAATGTGATCTCCCGTGTTGCTCGGCTGACTGTGCGAGTGCCGCACTCTGCGGGAGATTCTCTTCGTCTGCGTACACCCGCGCTGTTCAGTGTGTTGTCACTGCATCAGCGCCTTCTGCCGTTGACCTGGGGGAGGTGTATGGCACTCTCTCGATGGCGCCACACGACAGTGTAACAGAAGTCTCGGAACAGCGCGAGGAGCTCCGCGGGCGGGCCCTTTACGACGGGGCCTCTCGAGGAGACTTGAGTCAGGTGGTAGCGTCTCTCGACCAAGGTGCGGACATCAACTGGCGCAGCCGCACCAGTTGCTTCTGGACGCCGTTGCATGTTGCTGCTCGTAATGGCTTCGAGCCGATTGTTCGATTGCTTCTCGATCGAGGAGCGGACTTCAACGCCCCGGACTACGGGAACCTGACGCCGTTGCACGTTGCTACTCGCAATGGGCACGAATCAGTGGCTCGCCTGCTTCTCGAACGAGGAGCCGCGATTGGCGTCTCGGAGCCAGGCTCCTCATCACTGCTTCATATTGCAACTCGCAATGGCCACGAATCGCTTGTTCGATTGCTGCTCGATCGAGGAGCCTCCGTTGACGCGACAAACATTTCCAACTCAACGCCATTGCATCTTGCGGCAACCAATGGCAGCGCTTCCATCGTCCGATTGCTGCTCGATCGAGGCGCCGCCATCAATGCGGCGGACGAAAACTCGTCGACATCATTGTTCCTTGCTGCAAACAACGGTCACGAGGCAACTGTTCGTTTGCTCGTGGAACGAGGCGCAAACATCGAAGCCGCAAACAACGATAGCTGGACGCCGTTATACATTGCTGCATACAATGGAGACGAGGCAATTGTCCGAATACTCCTCGAGCGAGGAGCCAATATCGAAGCCGCAGATCACGATAACTGGACTCCACTGTACGTCGCTGCCAGCAATGGACACGAGGTAATTGTCCGAATACTCCTCGAGGCAGGGGCCGATACAACAGTGGTCTCGGTATGTCAGTGATGGCTCGCTTTCTATGATATTGGGCCGTACTGATGCGGCGAGTCCTGTCCATTGTGACAGACTGCTAGTTGGGCACCGAAAACCGTTTTGGATGCTGCCACGGCACCATCGATCAAGAAGCTATTCTGTACGCTCCCGTATCACCACTCGGGAAGTACAATCATGTTGATTGTCGTCACGATGTAATGGAATAGATGATCAACAACAGTACCAAGATGCTCCTGAATCTACCAAAAGTCGAACCTACGAGATGGAAGGAAATGGTATGCCAAGCAACGTGATTGAGAGAGCAATTCGCGGTTGCTTACGGATTCATTGTGGGAATGTGGTACCAATCCAAGTACTCGAATTGATCGTTGATCGATCTCAAACGAGGAACGGAGGCCCCTCGAGTTTGAGAATCTCTCTACCAGTCCGATCAACAGTAAGTAATCTTCAGGCAGCGATTGCCGCCATGATCGGGCTCGAGCCAGACCGACAATATCTCGAGTTCAACAATCAAGTGCTATCAGACCGACCGAACAAGAGGCTGTCGTTGTTTGGCATCTCCAATCTCTCGTCAATTCGGCTTGAAGACCGAGGTTCGATTACTGCTACGGCAATGGCATTTAACAATCGAAAAGGAACTACTGTTCACCTGTGATTAATGCACTTCAGAGACGCTCCAACAAGCAAAGGCACGTGCACGAGGAGCCGAATCTCAACTTGCCCACCTAACTCAAGGTACCGATGTCCAACTCTTCTTGAATTCTCTATCTCTCTCTCTCTCTCTCTCTCCTCTTTGCATTGGTTCTTATCTCCAATCCAAATTTACCACAGTACGGAGCGAACTTGAACATCGACTTACTCGAATCGAACAATCATTGAACCGAGCAAGAGACGAGATCCACGAGCAACGATTCATGTCTGCCGCTTGTCGACGATCCAACGAGTTCCAAGTTTCTCGAGTGCTCGGATCAGGAGACAATGGAATGGTCGCTCTCGTAGCCTGCACTACACCAGGTTTCTTGTGGCCCGACAAGCAGTACGCTCTCAAAGTGTGCTTCAACTTTGAACTCGACACGAATCAAGCTCGCAATGCATACATCAACGAGTTCATCGAGCTCGTGAAGCTTCCGTCACATCCGAACATTGTTCGATTCTTGTGTGAGTTCGTCGACGAGATCCATGAGAACATTCGATCTCTACTTCCAGCCACTGCCCGGGAGAGGTCGATCATCAAGCATCGAGACGGCACCTTGACCAATCGAAAAACTCAGTTCTTCGTGTTGGAGTTCGTCGAGATGAGCCTCACTCGATTGTTGGCAGAGAGCTTCGCACCGCCATCGATCGTTCCTCATCGAATGGTGGCGACGATCATGTCTCAAGTTGGATCAGCTCTTCGACTTCTTGATCGTCATCGACTGGCTCATCGAGACGTCAAACCCGACAACATCTTGGTTGAAACTCTGGTCAACTCAACAACGAACGAGATCGAGATCACTCGATGTGTGTTGATCGACTTTGGAACGAGCTGTCGATTGAGCGATGACATGAAGGATGTCGTTGCTGTGAGTGAGACTGGCAAGATTCTTGGTCCCGCATGGGGAAATGCATCCCACATTGCACCGGAGCTCCACTCAGCTCTTGGATCAGCCATGATGGCCAATCGACGCCAAGAAGTCGAGTTGGATTACTCTCGACAATCAGTGTTCGAACTTGGAGTTCTTGCATTCGAGATCATCACTGGCTGTCATCCGATCGAAGGATATCCATTCAGTGTAACACCAAGATCAACAGGAAGGGTGCAGTATGGCGATGATGCCATTGCTCAAATCTCGCCAGATCGACTCGGCTCGGAACAAGCATCGATGTTGAGGAGAGCAGTGTCGTGTGATGCATCTCGTCGACCTTCTCTCAATGAGTTGATTCGAAGTTTCGATTCGACAGGCGAGCTGTCATATTCGCTGCTCCAACCAATTTCCATTGACTCATTTCAGCAAATTGGACAACCACGAATCTCAGTCATTGAACAACAACAAGTGCGAGGTATGTCGCTGCTCATTCTGATGTGAGAGGCGTGATTGTGCATTCTAACGATTGAGTTCTGTGCAGCATCGTTGCTTCCGGAGCAACAAACGCCCGAGCAGCGATTCATGTCGACCAATTGCAAGAGTCATCGCTCATTTGAGGTCTCGAAGGTTCTTGGCAGCGGAGACAATGGAATGGCCATGGATGTCCGATGTATCGAGCCTCAACATCCACAACCCACCAAACGATACGCATTGAAAGTTTGCTTCAACTTTGGATTGAGCTCGCGACGTGCGCAGGGAGCATTCGTGAACGAGTATCGCGAGCACTCCACCATCGCCAATCATCCACATATTTTGCAGTTCATGTGCGAGTTCTTTGCCGAGATCGACAACTCGATTCGTGTGCACCTCCCCGAGTTTGTTCAACAATCTTCGATCGTTCACTTGCAAGACGGATCGATGCGAAATCGCAAGACCCAGTTCTTTGTTCTCGAGAGACTCGACATCTCGTTGGAGCACTTCTTGAAGCTGGAATATCGTCCACCGACAATCATTCCTCACCGATTGGTGGCAATGATAGTGTCTCAAGTGGGATCGGCGTTGCTTCATCTCGAGCGGCACCGAGTCGCACATCGAGACATTAAACTCGACAACATCTTGGTCGAGCTCAATCCAGACCATCACAATGAGGAGGAGCCAAATTCTCTTCCAATCAAGCGATGTGTCGTCTCGGACTTTGGAACTGCTTGCACGCTTGGTCCAGACCTCAAGGATGTGATGGCTATCGGGCCAGGAGGTAACGTTCTCTCCACTGTGTGGGGCAACCAAGTACACATTGCTCCTGAGCTTCACTCGGCTCTTGGCCATGCGATTCTCGCTCAACAATCATCGCCAAAGACATTGAGCCAGCTCGGTGTCGAGATTGATTACTCTGGGCAGCCAGTGTTCGAGCTGGGTGTTCTTGCATTCGAGATCGTTCTTGGTACAACACCGATCGACGACTATCCAGCCAATGTCACTGATCGAACGACAGGAGCAGTTGGATACAACGACTCGGAGATTGCTCGTATTCCAACAGATCGACTTAGCGTCGAGCAGGCTTCAATGTTGCAGCGTATGGTGTCATGTGATCCATCTCGTCGACCGTCTCTCGAGGCTGTCCTTTCGTTCTTTGATCCTCATCAAGAGTATCGCTTGGCTTGAGCGAGCGATGATTGAGGGTGATGATGATTTATTCGAGCACTCTGATGAATAGCTGATTGTACTTGAGTCTCGTGACAATAATGAATATAGAAGCGCTTCTTGATCAGAAGAAAAACGAAAGTGACTCTTCCTCGTCATCGCTATTCTCCGTGTCGGCTTGCTGCTGTTGCTCAGGTTGTGCGTCTGGAACTTCTGGAGGCGCAATCGAACATTCGAGAAGCTCGGCCATTCGAACTTGCTCGCCCTCGACGGTAAGGAACGTCATGGTGTAGATGCAACGCACGACCTTGGTGGTCACCAAGTACAACAGCGGGCAGATCACAATGGCCAAAAGCAAAACCACAGCTCCTGGCCCTCCCGTAATCACTCCAAGAGTAACAATTCCGAGGCCTGCCAAGGCCGCAACGGCAGCAGGAATCAAAGCCTCGACGAGACAGCCCCCATATTGGAACGAATTGACCGACCAGCCCTTCTTCAAGGATTTGGCCAAAGCCTTTTGAGCCTTCAGCCGCTCTTCGTCGTTGACGGCCTTTCGAATCTTCTTCTTGTGCACCAAATAGTTTACGTAGCGCACCGTATGCACGAATGCCTCGACTCCGCCAGCAGCAAGTTGCGCCAGTGCCCCCACTGTGGGTTCACGCCAGTGCTCAGTGATATTGACGGCGCTTCAGAGTTGCACAGAGAATGACGATGATGAGACATACCAACTGCTGCAAGGGGGCCGGCGAGTTTCGGGGCTACTCGCAACATCTTCAAGAAGAAGGCGGCTACTTGTGGTATCTTGAAGAGCTATTGGATAACGGATTGAGAACAACACCAATCAAACACAACAGCGAACAAGACGTGGTTAGAGGTAGAGAATCAAGTATCATCGCGTGGATGGGTCACTGGCTGACGCACCAAAGTCGAGAGCTGACTTCCAACAGAGGCAGCACCTCCAAAAATATCTCGAATCACGAGAGAAGCTGCGAGTATCTGAGCAGAGAACTCGGCTTGCGTGCAAATCGACATGGCAAAGTGTTCACAGTTGGCCGACAACAGTTTGTACTGCTCCCAGCCTTGGGGATTGTGGAGTGCCGCTGCGGCATTGTCAAAGATGAGACGCTTCTCGAGAAGTGGCAGAACAGAGCATGTGCCAGCGCGCTTCAAAGCAAACTCGGCAGCCGGGACGCCGTAGTAGAACCTGCGCGCCCTGTGGCCGCGCCGGAAGGCCTCGATCGTGGCCAGCTGTACTCCTTTTACGTTTTGCTCCACCACAAGCACCGTGTTGGCAGCGACGTCATCAGGCGTAATGGAACGACAATCGGGCTCAGTGCCGGTCCAACCAATGCACAAACTCACCTTCCCATGGAGCTGCTCAGGCAAGTCCAACAATCGTATCACCACAGCGTGATGCGTGTACACCGTCAACAGGCGACGACGGTAGGCATACAAATGAGTGCCACTCTCCAAAGACGGGATTTCTCCCTCGGGTACGGTGTGGAAGAGCTTCGGCATTGCGACCCTGGTGGCCACCGGTCCAAACTACCATGCCCACGGGCCGAAGAGAAAGCAGGAAGGGATCGCGAGAGGGAAGCCAAGCAAAGAGCAACGCCTCGCTGTGCGTTGGCAATCGGATGTTACGATCAAAGCAATACAAGGCTCCGATTCTCGCAACCTTTTGCGTGTGCGACCGATTTCAGGCTTCCCTGACGCCAGTGAGTCAGTGGGACCGAAAAGTTCCGTAACGCCAGTGAGACCGATGTCCCCTGACGCCAGTGAGACCAATGTCCCCTGACGCCCGTGAGGCTTGCTCCCTCTCAATGGAACAGAGGCGCGCGCGTTGGTGTGGGATTTTGGCGGGAAGCCGGGGATGGCGGTTCCAGGTGGCGCTTGGCTTGTGCGAATCTCGCTGTTGCTTGCCATCTTGTTGCTGCTGCTCGCGTGCACGCTGTGTTCTATCATGGCTTCCGAGCCAGAGGCCCTTGATACTGACAACCTGGGAGGAGTGTTATTTCACGCCGCCAGTCGAGGAGATTTGGAGCAGGTGGCTCTCGCTCTCGATCAAGGCGCCGACGTCGACCGTCGCAGCAGCAGGCTGTACGACTGGACGGCCTTGCACACGGCGTCTTGGAACGGCCACGAGCCCGTTGTTCGATTGCTCCTCGATCGAAGGGCCTCGATCAATGCCATGAGCAAGAGCGACTGGACACCGCTGTTCATTGCTGCGTTGAATGGCCGCGAGGCTGTCGTGCGATTGCTCCTCGAGCGCAAGGCCTCGGTCAATGCCACGACCAAGGATAACGTGACGCCCTTGTCGATCAGCGCCAAGAATGGCTACGAGCCAATCGTCCGACTCCTCCTTGACCATGGCGCCGACACAACCATTGTATCGGTACGTCGAGGCGCCCTCCTCCTTCTTCGTCCGCCGTTGCGTTCGCTCGATAGCCAACTGCCGTCCGTGTCGGCAACAGAACACTGGCGATACCGCAGCACAGGGTGCCGCAACACCATCACTCAAGCAACTGATTCACGATCGAGGTGCGAGACTCTTCCTCCTCCAATCTATTGTAATCGTATAGACTCATATGGTATTGGTATTGTTGTTGGTATTGGTATTGGTATTGGTGTTCAACTCTCCCACCTATGAATCATGATCGTTATCTCGATATGCAAGGCTTCATTTGGAGTCCTGATCGACATCACGAGGCTCCGTCATCGATCAAGCAAGCAGTCGAGACCATGGCAATGATTCGATCGCTGGTCGACGAGTCCGCATTGTCACTGCTTCCGAACGAACTCTTGTTCGAGATCTTTGCATGGCTCAAGGCATTGTGATTGTTGTGTGAGCAGCGCTACTGCTTGACAAACACATCTCGTTACAATGAATGCATATATCTAATCTTCTCTTGTTCACTACGCTGGTGACTCTGTTGGTGAGACGACTCCCAGCTTAGCCTTGATAGCCTCAATGTCAGCAGCAGGGAATGTATCGTAACGCGGCAAGCCATCGGCAGGCAGCTGATAGTAATCGGCCTTTGATTCGAGGTTCACGTGGGCTGTTGGTCGTATCTTGGAGCCTCCGACATCCTGCAGTACGCCACAATGTCAGTGAGAGAGCCTACCACCACCACCATCGCCAGCAGTGATAGATATCAACGATTGTACCGAGATGGTGCCATGTTGAGCGATACACATTCGATAGCTTTGATAAGGTTGCACATGTTCGTGCCGCAAACGCAACAAAATACTCGATCGTACTGTGGAGCCGAGGAGTACACTCGTAATGTCGATGATTGTATCCTAGAATCAAAGTCGTCATGCCACAACGTTGATACAACACAAACAATACTCGATGATTATGAGTGTAGTATCACGCATACCACTCAAAGTCACGATAACTAAACGCCACAATCGCTGCAAATGGAGCTCCCGAAGATGCTCTACAGTGCTATTGGACAAATATATCAGCGAGAGAGATACACTATCGATCAATATACTCCATGTTGTATCGGTACCTTACAATGACAAAAGCATGAATGCAGCACAGGAAGTCTCGCTCGATACTTGAGGGCACCGCAGTTACACGAGCCGTGAATAACCTCCTCCAGTACACTGGAAGCTTCGTTGCGTTGGTCCATGACACCAAATCTATCACCACTCGAGACACACCAACAAGCAATACAAACAAAGGTGACAGCGGCGACAAGGCGAATAGCAAACAACTGATGCACGATCGGAGGAGCTTCAGAGAGAAGAAGTGAACGCGAGCGAGCGCGAGATTCATTTGCGTTTCCACGCCGTTCCACTACAACTTGGCCGCTGCTACTGCGTCTGCGAGTGTGGGGTAATCAGTGTAGCCCTCCTCACCGTGAGTGTACCATGTCGTGGGATCATCGACATTGAGTGGTGCCGCGAGCTCCCAGCGCTGGAGTAGATCGGGATTGGCGAGCCACGCCGTGCCAAAGGCGATGGCATCCGCAGCATCGTTCGCAATGGCGCGCTCGGCCGTCTCGCGCGTGTAGCCGGCGTTCAGCACAAGTGGCCCATCGAACGCACGGCGAATGTGCGGTGCAACGATCGGCATGCCGGGAACATGGCGCGACGAGCCTTCGAGGCCCTCGAGTACATGCATGTAGGCGATGCGGCGCCGCGACAGCTGGTGCGCCACGTGCGAGAAGAGCGCCACAGGGTCCGAGTCCGTCATGCTCTTCTCGCGCGACACTGGCGACACGCGCACACCGATACGCTCAGGAGCCCAATCGGCGCTGATGGCATCGACCACCTCGAGCAACAAGCGGGCGCGGTTCTCGATCGATCCGCCGTACTGGTCCGTTCGGTGGTTGCTCCCATCGCGCAGGAACTGGTCCAACAGATAGCTGGATTGATCGTGTAGTTGGAGCCACAGCGCTCAGTCAACAGCGCCTCACGCACGCCCGAGAACGGAGACTCACTCACGCACCCGTTGGCACTATGAATCTCGATGCCGTCAAAGCCAGCAGCGCGAGCTCGACGCGCGGCAGCAGCAAAGTCGCTCACGATGCCTCCAATCTCGTGGCTCTCGAGAGCTCGAGGCATGACGTACGGCTGCTTCCCATCGCCCGTGTGCGAGAATCCCTCAGCAGCGATCGCCGACGGTGCTACGGGTAGTGCTCCTGCAGGTTGGAAGCTCGGGTGGCTCACGCGTCCCATGTGCCTTCAGTGGCGATTGCACGACGACGACGATGCTTCAGTCAGGCTCACTCACGACATTGGATGGGGCGCTCGCTCCCTCGCTCTCCCTCACGTATCGTACCACAACTGCACAAAGATACGGCCATTGGCAGCATGGACAGCATCGACAATCTCGTGCCACGCGGCTTGTTGCGCATCAGTGTAGAGGCCAGGAGCGCGGTACCAACCAGACGCTTGCTGCGACACTGACGTCGCCTCGGTGATGATCAACGCTGCCGCTGCGCGTTGGGCTACACTCGCGACACATCGGCCCCGTGAAACATCAACTACTACACTCGGGGCCAAGTGAGGGAGCGATCAAGGTAGGCGACGCGATACCGTAGTACTTGCTTGCGAGCGTGACGTTGTGCACGCCGTGCGTATCGGCACGAGCGCGCGTCAGTGGAGCCATCAACGCACGATGTGGCAGCAACAAGGCGCCGAGTTGCAGTGGACGCATCAGCACGGATGATGATAGAGCAGCCATCCTTGTGTACGATCAAGAAGAGTCTGTGAGGCACGAGATCACGAGATAGATGGATGGGCATATGCGCGTCCTCGCGCCGACGATGCAATAAAGAAGTGTGCTGCTGCTATCGAGCTGTGTTCTCGTTGTCGATCCAATTCAATCTATCAAACGATTCCATCGAATCGAATCGAATCGTATCGTATCGTATCGTATCGTATCGTATCGTATCGTATCGTATCGTATCGTATCGTATCGTATCGTATCGTATCGTATCGTATCGTATCGTATCGTATCGTATCGTATCGTATCGTATCGTATCGTATCGTATCGTATCGTATCGTATCGTATCGTATCGTATCGTATCGTATCGTATCGTATCGTATCGTATCGTATCAATCAGATCAATCACAATGTATCTATCTACACAACTTCATTGTCGTTGGCCTTGTTGTTGTCGTTCATGGACACATCAAGAGCGTTGCGTCTATGCTGGCCCCTTGAATAACACACGGCGTTGCCAGTCATCGGTGCGAGCGAGTGCGTGTTGTCGCGGCCATACGACGTGCGTCACCTTGCCTTGCAGCAATGCCACAGGAACCTTGATGTGTGCGACCATCGCGTCAGTCAGCGTTGATACACAAGGAAGGAAGGAAGGAAGGAGAGTGCTGCATACTGGTCCGTAGTGTCGTGAATCGTAGCTGACTGGAGCGTTATCGCCTTCGAGCCAGCAGTGTCCAGGAGGAATGTACTTGATATCTGGCGAGCCGTCATTGTATAGTTGTATCAGCAGCAGCAGCAATCGATGAGCGAATCTGCATCACACACACACACACACACACACACACACACACACACACACACACACACACACACACACACACACACACACACACACTCGTTCGATTGAATCATACGTACCAGTCTTTGTATCATCAGTCCATACAATATCTCCCTCGAGAGCCACGAGCCGCTTGGTGATATACTTGCCAGCTTCTCGAGGATGCCTGTCAGCAGACCGAGCGTCGTCATATCATCAGCATCATCAGCATCATCGTTGGAACAAGACTCTCGCACACGCACTACTCTCAATCGCCATACATTGCCGTAACGATATCACCTCGAGCGATCGATGGAAAGACTTGATTGATAGTGTAATCGGGTGAGCGTTCACCAGCAGGGTTCAGTGCTGGACTCATGGATTGTCCCGATATCTGAATCGAGAGATACCAAACGATCGCATCCATCATCATAACAACGCAACAACCATCGATTGAGCAACAACTAGACCGCATCTCCACTCGGTAGGTCTCTCAACCATGGTCGTCTTGCGTTGTACGAGATACACTCGACTCGTACCCGAATGACATCAATGTAGTTCTTTACCACAAGCAACACCGAGAGACTCGAACCGAACGTGAATGCAAAGTGCTTCAAAGCCATTCGTGATATCTATCGAGCCGAGTAAGTGACTGGAATCCCAGTGACCAATCAACACTATGCAAGAGTAGCTCTCACCCAAACGCGCGAGCGAGAGACAGAGAGAGAGAGAGTCTCGAGTGGAGAGAGAGGGACAGAGAGTCTCGAGTGGAGAGAGAGAGAGAGAGAGAGAGAGAGAGAGAGTCTCGAGTGGAGAGAGGGAGAGCAAGCAATCAACTGGAAGAAGGAAGAGGAGTATGCGAGATATTCCCCTCTCGATAGCACACGTGCGTAAATAGTGTACGAGATAGATTACTCTAGAACAAGTGGCACACGAGGTATGTAGAGTTGAAACAACGTTGATACGCTTGGTAGGGTCTCGCGTAAGAGCGTAGTAAGTGGATGGTAAGGGGAGATTCGTGCTCGTGCCAACTAGCTACTGAATAATGCGGGATAGAGTTGTTGTTGTTGACGAGGTTGGTTGGGTACTCTACAGCAACAAAAGCACAACGACAACTGACACGAGAGCAATCATCGACGGCACGATAGAAGAAGCAGCAGCAATCACGCGCTCCTTATTCACTCCTACACAAGTAACCCCACAATGCGTGTTCGAGTGAGTGATCGTGACGATGATTGTGACAATGTCTATGAAGAATAGTAATCTCACGTACGAGTATAAGCAATAGTATCAAGAGCTCCAGGAGTCGAAGCCAACGAGCATGTGGTCGAGGTCGAGATAACAAAGTTGTTGGCGTCTTGGAACTGGAGACGGCCGTACTGGTTGGGGTTACCGTCGCACACGGCCAAGACGCACGGCAGCAGGTCGATGCGGTGCGCCTTGCCGATCTCGGTCTTGCAGCAGCCGTTGGTGGCGCAAAAGTTGCGCAGCGTGTTCTGCTCCTGGTTGCGGAAGGCCGTCGTGTACGAGACGTAAAAGCTCGCCTGGAAGGAGAAGAGCGGGTCGGGGCTCGTGGTCGGCTGGTTGGTCGAAGTGTTGTTGACGCGCGCGAGCTTGAGGCGGTAGCCCGAGTTGGTGAGCAGGTAGACACCGAGGTTCGAGTTGCAAGGGCCGACGACCTCGCGGTACTCCTCAGTGACCTCGTACACGTACGGCGTCGAGGTGGTGCGGAGGTACCAGTTGGTCACTTGGCTGCGGTAGTTGGTCTGGTCGAACACGCAGTGCAGGTAATGCTGACGATCACCAAAACCTACGGCATTCAAGAACCGACAATCATATTGCATGTCATCACATTTTGAAGTATGAGTCATGATACTATCTATCAACATCAACAGAACCAGAGAATGATCCAAAAACCATGTGGCACGCACCAGGAGGAGGATAATTGGTGGTCGTGGTGGTCGTCTGAGCCACAGCCACGGCAACGAGCAACAACGCCACCGACACGACAATAGCAACACGTTGCATGATTGCGAGTGGTAGTAGATTCAACACACACAAACACAAAACGAGCAAGGTGCAGGAGGCAGGTGCAAGGAGACGAGCAAGCAGCAGGTAGACGAGCGAGCAAGCAAGCAACTGACTGACTGTCAATTCAAGCACCACTAATTCTACCTCCTCCATCAGGGAACACATTCTTTCATTCAGATTGTAGAATAGTCAAAATCTTGGTACCGTTCAGTGTACTTTACAGTTCCCAATGGTGATAGATGGAGGAGAGTAACACGAATAGTGAGTCAGTGTCGCTTAGAACAAAACAGCAGCCACGACAGCGAGCAACGCAAGCACCATCGACGGTACGACGGTCGATGCGGCACCGACAGCGACGGCACCGTGTTCCTTGAGAACGCGGGTGAATGGCGTCGTTCCGAGGGTGGCACTGCTGGCATCGGCTGGCGAGCACACGGTGGACGTGGAGACGAGGAACGAATTGGCGTCTTGGAACTGGACCTGCGCATACTGCGAGACGTTGCCATTGCACTTGAAAAAGACACACTTGGAGAAGTCGATGCGGTGGCCCTTGCCGATCAACGTCTGGCAGCAGCCGTTGGTGTTGCAGAACTGGCGGAGGTTGTTCTGCTCCTGATCACGGAAGGCCGTAATGTACGAGAGATAGAGTGAGACCTCAGCGGTAAAGAGTGTCGTGGTCTTGTCGTTGTTGTTGGCAGACGTGAACTTGACACGGTAGCCCGAGTTTCGGAGCAGGTAGACACCGAGGTTCGAGTTGCAAGGGCCGACGACCTCGCGGTACTCCTCAGTCAGCTCGTACACGTACGGCGTCGTGGTGGTACGGAGGTACCAGTTGGTCACTTGGCTGCGGTAGTTGGTCTGGTCGAACACACATTGGATATACTGCTGACGATCACCAAAACCTACAGACAAGGGGAACAGGCAGAAGAGCACACACGTGCCACCGCAAGGATGCGTGCTAGATTAGTTATTTGGCAAAGGACAAGGTGGAACCTGTCGAGGGAGACAAAGATAAGAACCCCACGCACCAGGAGGAGGATAGGTGGTTGTGGTGGACGTGGTGGTCTGGGCCAAGGCCACAGCCACGAGCAGCAAGAGGGCAAGCACGAGTCGCATAGTGAGGCGGAGAGAGAAGGCGAGGCAAGCAGACAAAGAAACGATACGAAGGCAACCAGCAGAGGCGCGATACGAGCTGTGGGTGCAAGAGATGTACGCCATCGAGCGGCTGGGCGGTCATGGGCTCAAATCACAATCCAATCATAAGCTCATCACCTTCCTTAGCTGCTGGTTTCTCTCTCTCGACACAGCAGATACTTGAACTAGGATTTCGATGATTGGATCAAGGGAAAGCGTATACGATGATATAGTTTACTGAACGACAGCATTCCAGTTGCCTGCCATCGAGAGCACAGGCTACGGTGAAATGCTGGGCGACGACGAGCGACGCTGCTTAGAACAAAACAGCAGCCACGACGGCGACCAACGCAAGCACCATCGACGGCACGACGGCCGACGCGGCACCAATGGCGACCGGAGCACGCTCCTTGGCAACGCGCGTGTACGCGATGGTCTCCAAGGCGCCGGCAGTTCCGGTGGCCGAGCAGGCAGGCGTCGACGAGACGAAGAAGTTGTTGGCGTCCTGGAACTGGAGCTGGACATACTGGTTGGCAGCACCGTTGCACACAGCATACAAGCACTTGGAGTAGTCGATGCGGTGGCCCTTGCCGATCAACGTCTGGCAGCAGCCGTTGGTGTTGCAGTAGTTGCGGAGGTTGTTCTGCTCCTGATCACGGAAGGCCGTAATGTACGCGAGGTAGATCGACTTCTCGGCCGTAAAGAGCGTCGTGGTCTTGTCGGAAGCGTTCGAGGACGTGAGCTTCAAGCGGAAGCCCGAGTTTTGGAGCAGGTAGACACCGAGGTTCGAGTTGCAAGGGCCAACGACCTCGCGGTACTCCTCAGTGACCTCGTACACGTACGGCGTCGTGGTGGTACGGAGGTACCAGTTGGTCACTTGGCTGCGGTAGTTGGTCTGGTCGAACGCACATTGGACGTACTGCTGACGATCACCGAAGCCTGCGATAATAATAATCCCACACGCACACAATCACACACAATCAAGTGAATAATTAGTTACTGCCGTGAGAGATACCAGAACCTCATCATCATCATCATCATCAAGAGCTATCAAAGAAGAGATTGCGTACCAGGAGGCGGGTAGGTAGTCGTCGAGGTAGACGTGGTGGTCTGGGCCAAGGCCACAGCCAAGAGCACGGAAAGAACCGAAAGAACAAGCGTGGCGCGCATTCTATCGGACTACAACCCAGCAACACAAGAGAATCATCCAACGATTAGTCACAACCAGAACACAAGTGTGTTGTTGCATAGAATAGGCGCGCAAGGAATGCTAGCGGCTGCGTAGTAGCAGACTAGCCTCTCATGCAGGCTATCGCGTAGGCAATAGAGAAGGCAATAGAGAGGAGATAGAGAGGAGATAGAGAAGATAGAACGGGAATATGGGCACGAAAGGAAAGTGCTCACGCCTCTATGCTACCGCGTAGCTTGTGAGAAGAGCTGGCTTTCTAGCTGATAGGTGGCACATGGTGGCAACCACCACAATCGCAACTACTACTAGAACAACCAAGCAAGCGATCGACCGAGATGCGCCGGCGAGCGCGGGAGAAGAGAGCTGGCGAGCGCGTAGGGTGGCACGTACAGCCGTTGGGAGGAGAGGAGCGAAAGAGAGCGAGAGACGAGCGGGCCCGGGAGGTTTTGTGTGCGCGCGACGGAGCGAGCTGATTGGCTGGTTGGCCATAGAGCAGCCGCGGGCTTAGTCCTTGCTACCGCCTTGCCCTGCAAATCGATGGCAAACTTGACCCACCGTTGCCCGCCTGACGACCTCGTACCCCGGAGCCGCTCTCGTTCTGCGCATTCCTTTCCTCCTCCACCACACGTGCCTCGCAACTAACCCACACCACCACACCGAATCTCTCTCTTTCACACCGAATCTCGCGACGTTCGAGGCGCATCGCGCTCTGCGTGCGCTGTTGCTTGTTGATATCAGTCAGATAAGAATAGTGAGAGAGGAGAGAGTAGAGACAAGATAAGAGAGAGAAGCTAGAGAATGCAACAATAAATGAAGGATCACACGCCCAACGAGAGCTTAACCTTGCAACGAAGCCAATGCAGCCAGAATCTTCTTGCGCTGCCCGAGTACCGAGATTCCCATCTCCTTGAGTTCGTCGCCTGTAAGCTCCAGCAGATCCAGGCCCGTAATCTCCTCGCCTTCGAACATCTCGCGTAGTTGCGGCAGGCCGACCACGTGCTCAATAAAGTCGCCCACGTCCTCGACCGTCCATGACTCGGTGTCCTTCGACATACACGGCGCTGATCCCATAGCGTCGCCGTCGCTCGATGCCGCCGCTGCAGGCGCTGCCGCAGGCGCTGCTGCAGGTGCTGCTGCAGCTCCTCCGCGGCCACCCGGACCTCCTCCTCGGCCACCTCCTCCTCGGGCTGCCGCTGCTGGGCCACCGGCAGCTCCTCGACCGCCACCGCCTCCTCGGGCTGCTCCTGCACCACCACCGCCGCGTTGTGGAGCGGCAGTGGCTACTGGTGCTGCCTGTGGTGCGGGTGCTGCTCCTCGGCCACGGGTGCCGCGAGCTGCTGCTTCTGCTCCACGGCCTTGTCCGCGGGCGGCTCCACCGGCGGCAGCTTGTGCTGTCGGTGGTGCTCCTCGACCTCCTCCTCGTCCACCACGAGCTGCAGGTGCTGGAGCGGCAACTGGTTCAGGCTCTGGCTCCGGCTCCGGCTCCTCCAGCTCTTCCTCAGGCTCTTCGTCCACCACGGCAGCAGGTGCCGGAGGCTTGCCGCCGCCGCCTCCTCCACGCGCCGCACCGCCGCGACCACGCGCTGGAGCAGCACCTCCTCGTCCACGCCCTTGTCCTTCGGCAACGGCCGCAGCTGGAGCAGCAGCAGTAGCAGCTGGAGCAGCAGCAACCGCTCCACCGCGACCGCCACGAGTAGCTTGAGGCGATCCTTGTCCTCCACGACCACGTGGGGCAACGGGTTTGGCGACTGGTTGAGGTGGTTCCATCACAGCTGGCGGTTCGATCGGTTCTGCAATCGGAACGGCTCGAGCGCCTGCTGGAGCGCCTGCTGGTGCACCGCGGCCTCGGCCAGCTGGTGATCCTCGGCCACCGGCAGGCACGCTCTGTTCCACAGCTTCCGCACCTCGGCCTCGGCCTGCCACACCAGCGGCACCGCCGCGTCCTCCTCCGCGTCCTGCTGATGCCGCTGGCGGTGTATGAGGCTCGGCAACTTGCGACTCGGCGGCCGTCGGCTCGAGACCGAACGCCGAGCGTTTCGGTGGTGCCCTCCTTCCAGGAGCCATTCCCGACTGTGATTCGCCACGCGCCAGAGTGGCCTCGGCAGGCTTCGGAGGAGGGGGAGCCATATCACTCGGTGGTGGAGCCATCGAGGATGGCCTCGAAGACCCTCCTGGTGCCTCCTCCTCCTCCTCCTCCTCGTCGTCGTCACCGTCGCCATCGCCGTCGCCGTCGCTATCATTGTCGTCAAGCTCCAACTCCGAGTATTTACCTTCAGCGAGGCCTTCGTTGTCGTCGTCAAACTCGATCGGCTGGGCTACCGGTCGAGCACCAACGTTCTGGCGCATAATGTTGGCAAGATTCGAGCGTGTCTCAAAGGTCGTCGTGTTGCGGAAGCCAAGCCCGGCACGGTTCGGTGTGTAGCTCGGTGCGCGTGATCGTCCGGGACTCGCGCTACTACTCGCCGTTCCAGGACTCAATCCGCGAGCCGCCGTCCTGCTCGATGCGATGCTGCTCTCGGCCGCCTCGGGAGGCGTGCTCGAAGGCGTTGCCGCTCGGAATGCAGAGCCTCCCGAAGGTGCCTGTGCCGCTGGCTTGGCAATCGCTGAAGTCGATGTCCAAGCGGCCGCCGCCGGCGCCGGCGTCGTCGTGGTCGTCGTGGTCGGTGTTGTCGAGTAACTGCTCGATCTCGCACCATCCACGGCTGCCGCTGTTGAAGGAATAGCCGGCGCTGCGGTCGTTGGAATGCCTGGTGCAGGCTCCGAAGGTGCGACAAACGATGCACGCATCTCGTACATCTCTTCCGACGGTCCCGAATCAGGCTGCTCCTCACCGCCACCGCTGCCTTCGGCTCCTTCCTCCAGTTCGTCCGGGAACACGGGATCGTGCTCCGCTTGCAACGAAAAGTCGTATTGGTTGAAGCGTTGGTAGGCCGGCGTCTCGAGGTTGTGCTCACGATTGGCACACAGCCGATCCGAGATCGCCTCCCACAGCGACGCGATACGCTCGTGCATGTCGTCTCCCGGCTTCAGCTTACCAGTCACTCGTGCGACATCCAGCGTCGGAAAGTCCAAGTGGCACAACGTGCCATTCTCGGTCGTGAGACAGTCTCGCAACTCTTGCCATACATCCATCGTCGCAAGGTTGTTGTCGAGAATCACCGCAATCAAGTTGCGATTCTTTCTCAGCGCTCGAACCAGTCGATGAAGAACCTGAATTCAACCAGAACCTCACTCAATTAGTACAATGTACAGTACACACGCAAAGATAATGTCTACGGTAATCACGTTGTAAAACCTTACCTGATCTCCGAGCATATTGTTACTAATGTCGAGATGAAGCAACGAGCGATTGTCGGCAAGAGAATCAAGAAGTGGTCCAAGGATCTCGGGGGCGTAGGTCTTCTTGTCGTCACCAGCGAGCACCAACGACTCGAGACACCCACCTCTCACCGAAAGACAAAACTCGGTGATGGCCGGAATCACAATCTTGGCGTCGGACTTCTTCACACATCCGAGCTCAAGGCGCTTGAGTCCGCCGGTCGGAATCGCTTGGATGATCGTCACCAACTCGCGCTTCTTGAACTTGTTATTCACCAAGCCGAGGCCGTTGAGATTCTTGGCCGACGACAGCGCGCGACACATGGCCTCGGTGTCGCCCTTCTTGGTGCCGAGATCGTTGTCGCGAACGTCCACCATCACGAGCTGCTCGGCCAGGTGGCGGTTGAGCCCGATCGACGTCAGAATGCCCTCGAGTACCAACGCCGTCATTCGGCAGTCGCCAAGTCCAAGCCACGAGAGCTTCTCGGTCTTGGACGCAAACTTGGCGACACTCGCCGAGATGGGAGCGTCAATCTTGTTGCCCGAGATATCGAGAGACTCGATGCTCCGAAGAGACTTGACCGACAATCCCTGAAGCAACGACGGGAGATCAACTCCCGTGTCGGCGACTGCCAACGACTTGAGCGCCGTTTTCGAGACGAACGAATTCAAGTGCGCCGTCACATCCTTGGCGTGTCCGATTTCGTTGCCCGAGAGAGCCAAGTGCTCAATCACCTCACAGTGAAAGCGATTGGTCGATAGTGCGTCAATAATCGCTCCCGTTGCCTACATCAAATCATATCACTCATTACTTGTTAGTGATTTGTGAGAGAGAGAGAGAGAGAGAGAGCAATGTAATAGAGACCTTGGCATTGAGTTCACAGTAATTGAGTACAAGTGCGTTGAGTCCTTGGTAAAAGTGCAAGATACCATCGGCGAACGCTGCTGGTGCTGCTGAACCAAGTGCTTTGGACATTTTGGTGCCCGTGAGGTCGATGGTCTTGACAGCCAGCTTGCGGTTGTTCTTGACAGCCTCGGCAAACTCGGTGAATCCAGACTTGGGCTCCAGCAGATGCGTAATGATGATTTCACTATCATTATCGTCATTATCTCGAAAGTAGTGAGTAATTTCATTCATTTGGATCGATTGAAAGAGTGTGTGACACTGTACATACGTGATAGTATCATTCTTTTCGAGAGCAATAGCAAGGAGTTGCAACATATCCTTGCGCTGAGAGGCATGGAGAAGTACGGTGGTAAAGTACTTGTTGTACTGCAACGCATGCATCAAGGGCACCAGCTCCGCACTCAACCTGCTCTCGTTGAAAAAACACAACAATCGAATGTCGTGGTCAATAATTCAGAGCCCCACTTTGTGATCCAGTCGAATGCCGCGAGGCTCTCGTACCCTTTTGGATGGACTGCAAGTAGGGCCGAGAAGTTGAAGCATCGATCCTCTGCTTTTGCTTGCTCTAAAGGATCACGGGCGCGTGAGGTTGTGAGATTTCTCATCCATTCGAACTCGAGCTCTTTGGCGAAACTCATACCTTCAATATACGAAATGATGGCAGTCGAAGGGATTTTGCGTTGGTAGTACGAGTGCGCACAGTAGATTGGCACCAATCCTCCAGCAAGTAGGTCCTCTGGGGGACCAACAGAACCTTTCGAGCTATACATTCAAGCAACAAGATGATTGAGTTAGTGAGTAAACCTTGAGTATTGAGTGGCAAAGAGAGAGAGAGAGAGAGAGAGAGTCGTCGACTACGTACAGCTCCGAGTACTGCTGAGAGAGAGTCATGTTGGGCTTCTTCTCCATGGGAAAGTCGACCGTAATGCGCAAGACCATCTTCGAGATCACCAGTACGGCATCGAGCGCCTTGTCGGACTCGAACGTAAGAGCAAAGTCCTTAAAGGTGACCGTCGCCTGTCGTACACGCAAGCGTGCATATGCGTATGTGTACACGTATTCGATGTGAGCCGCGCTACCTCGTCCTCTCGAACACACACGCGCGTTCCGCACCTCGGTATGAAGCGAGCACTTGGCCTCCTGAAGATCATAAAAGTGACAGTCTTTCCAGACCTGCCGGCACACACACAGACGCAAACGCGTATCAATGGCATGCGGGTACACTTCGAAGGGGTTGCTGCTGCACCAACGCCACTCGAAAGGGGCCTCACGTGCCACGCCAAGGTCCAACAACGCGCTACTCGATCGTCGACTCAACGTACCGCAACACCTCCCATGGCCTTCTTTTGCAAGACGACCACGCGGTACTGGCCGACCACCAAGATCAACATCTCGGGCTTGGCCTTGGCGCTCTTGGCCTTCTTCTTGACCCATCGGCTC
>Ga0209935_1001685_pt1 | contig 32354 bp, 45 predicted proteins | sample ThiBio_1000_plan_2_FD_183958 | JGI IMG/M metagenome (GOLD analysis project Ga0209935, IMG submission 183958) | Wastewater bioreactor microbial communities from Cape Town, South Africa - Thiocy_cont_1000_plan (SPAdes) | ecosystem: Engineered > Bioreactor > Thiocyanate-remediating >...
GAGTGAGTGAGTGAGTGAGTGAGTGAGTGAGTGAGTGAGTGAGTGAGTGAGTGAGTGAGTGAGTGAGTGAGTGAGTGAGTGAGTGAGTGAGTGAGTGAGTGAGTGAGTGAGTGAGTGAGTGAGTGAATCAACTGGCCCCTCGACGTACGCTTGACATTGGTGAGTTGCTGCGTGAGCAACCACGGAACGAAGACCAACACCGCTGGCAACAAGATTCGAAGCAAGGTTCCAGCCCAGCTTCGATAGCTGTGCTTGTATGCCTACACGTCGTTGGTTGGTTGGTTAGGTCAGTGATCGAAGAGACACGCCACTCGGCTGGGCCAGCGAAGTGCAATAGACAAGCATCTGACGCGCGCGTGGCCGATCCTACATACCTTGAGCAGCAGAGCACCAATCTGCACGAAAGTATCCATCACGATGATGATGACGATGGGTTCCTCACCTTCCCACCTTCTTCAATCACCCCAACGACAATATACCTCCCCTCCTTCCAACTGATCGATTGCGAGATTTCAAGCGAGAGAACGTGTGAGTGAGAGCGAGCGGGCAACGAAAGAGAACTCGGTCACTTGGAGCTTGGCCTTTTTATACTCGTTCGCACCGAAATGGAAAATTCGAACTGCGAAGTGGTGTGGAAAGTTCCACTCGCCACAGGCCGAGTATAAAAAGGCCAAGCATCAAGTGACCGAGTTCTCTTTCGTTGCCCGCTCGCTCTCACTCACACGTTCTCTCGCTTGAAATCTCTTGATCGATCAGTTGGAAGGAGGGGAGGTATATTTTCGTTGGTTGTGGGGAGAGGGATCGTCGTCATCATGGCGGCTCCGTTGGAAGGGATCATGAGTGCGGCTGATGAGCCGGCTCCCTCGGAGATCGAGGCGTTCGTGCATCATGTCGATTCGATGGTATGGCGCCACTCTTCTCAATCTCAATCTATCGACAAGTATTGGTGACCAACCAACAAAACCCAACTTGCTCACCCTTCCTGCCTACCTACCTACCTACAGTTCTACAAGACGGCCATCATGCAGATGCGACAGCGCAAGACCAATTGTTGTCAGCTCTTGGTGCCGATCTTGTTGCTCGGTGTCTTTGGCATCTTGAATCTGCAGTTCGGTGGCCTCGTCTCCTACGGCAGCTACAGCTATGTACGCCATCGCGACCGCCGTTGCTCTACTTGCTATCGCCATTGGAGATTCTCACGCCACGACGATCGATCATGTCTGCAGACCACTGGCGGCTACACGTGGAACCCAAAGAGTGTACAATTCTACAGCTACTACAACAACAGCTACTACTATACCTACCAATATGCGCAAGGTGCGATACTATGTCGTACACACACACTCTCTCTTGTGTGTGTGTATTGTGGCGATCATGCGAGTAACTAACTCGCTAATCATGTAATGCTAACTCGCACTCGAATGGCGATTGGCTCTCGCAGGTGCTTTTTGCAATCCTGCGCAAGGAGAAGCTGCAGGCCAGCTCTCGTACATCAAGGGCGCATCCACCAACGCTGGTAGGCTCTCTCTCGCTCTCACTCTCCACACCAGCAACCCTGCGTCTCGTTAATCATTGGTGTGTTGCTTGACGTATCAAGGAATGCTCGGCTCGCTTGCACCCGACCAGTACGCCATCAAGGACGACGACTTTGCCACCAACCCACTGTGGAATCCGTTCTTTACGGTTCGTGATTTGGCTCGCTCAATCAGTTGGAGGAGGTGATGCTGATATCTGGCCGACGCCGCGGCATTGGATACGAATGCAGCAATTCGACAACGCCAACGCAATCGACCAGTATCTCTTTGACACAGGCAGGACGTTGGCGACCAGCTCACAGCAGAACGTGACAGCGCTGCCAGCCTTTGGTACGCCATGAACAACCTTCCGCCCTCCACCTCATGCGTTGTTGTTACGTGTGCTGATCTGCTTGAGTACATTAGCAACCATCTTCAATACGATCGATACCAAGAAGGCGTCGTTATCGTACGTTGCTCAGTTTGAGGCGTCGGATTCCTACAACAACCCTGTATGCATCTCTCTCTGTCTTGACTCGTGGCTCATGGATAGCATGCTTACTTGTCTGCTGTGTTGTGGGTGGATTGTAGTATATCAAGAGCTTCCCGACGAGCTATCCACGAGGCTATGTGCAAGACCTCCCGCAGTACATCATGAACCTTGCTGACCTTGCGTTCTGTACGTACTGTGTGCACAATCACTTTGTTGAGCCAGCTCGATCTCTCTGACGAACATTATCGGCCACCAGATCGCCAAGTGCTTGGATACAACATTTCGGTGCTCTCAATCGCGACCGAAATGAGGACCATGCAAACCCGCAGCAACCCGGCCTTCATGCCGCTGATTGGATTTCTCTTCATCCCATTGGCAGTCTCGTTCATGCCACCGATGATTGTGTACCAGCTCGTGCTGGACAAGACGCACGGACAGCTGGAGATGGTCCGATTGGTATGTTGAATGTGGAGTCGAGTGTTGGAGGCCTCTCTCTCTCTCTCTCGTGCGCTCGTTCGGGTGTGCCATTGGTTGTTGACACGGAGGCAACCACTCGTAGAAAGGACTCTACATTGGTGCCTACTTTCTTGCGGCATGCTTGTTCTACTTTATCTTCTACATGGTGCTTACGATTGCAGTGGTGGTTACGGGCGTCGTTGCGAATGCGCCCTTCATCGTAACAAGGTACGTACTCTTTTGTGCTGCTTCTGTTTCGCCAAGGCGGCTGGTACTGACGCCTCATCGACATCCAGTTGGCCCATATCAATTCCTCTACTATTGCTTTGGGGCGTGTCACAAATCACGATGGCCGTCGTAGTCTCTCCGCTCTTCCGCAGCGATCGCAATGCTGTTAGTACGTGAATCAAGAGTGTTTTGGTGAGTGCAGCGTTCAACTCACTGACACACTACTTGACAGTCATTTCGTACTCGGGAGTCTTCTTGTTGTTGGTTGCTGCCATTTGCTTGAATCTCTTTGGTATCCATCCATCCATCTTTCCACCCATGGACCGGCAAGACCGAGTGAGAGGAAGATGTAATCCACATTAACACGTTGCTATGTGGCGCTGTAGTGTATGATACGACTCCTGCTAGTTGGTGGTACATGATCATCCCGCCATTCACATTTGTGCGAGGAGTATTTTTGCTTCAGGTACGAGTTGTGACGACGCGAAATCTATCTCGAGCCTGACTGACGTAACAACAATAACAACAACAACAACTATTGGTGATGTTGGTGGTGGTGGTGGTGGTATAGAACTCCTACGTCAATCAACAGGCCACGTCGTTCACGGATAGCTGGGATCCCGAGATGTTGACCGTAATGTGGGTGATGGTGGTGCAATGCCTTGTGATGTTCGTGCTGGCGTTCTACTTTGAGATGGTAGTGCCGCGCAAGTACGGCTCGCCGCTGCCGTGGTACTTTCCGCTCGAGCGTCTCTATCGCTTGGTCGCTCCTGCCAAACGCATCGAATTGGACGAGGTAGTAGTGTCTTCAATGTTGTTGTTTTTCCCTCAAGTAGCCATCGTGTTTGGCGGAGGTTGCGTGTACTCGCTACTCACACGCGACGACACTCGTATGTGTTTGCGCTCTCCAGAGCATGGGTGACATCTCGGACATTCCTTACGAAGACCCCGAATGCGCGGCCGAGCGACAAAAGGCACTCGCCGCTGGCGATACGTCGAAATACGTGCTGCTCGCCAAGGGTCTTTCCAAGACCTACGGCAGCCATGTGGCATTGAGGAGCTTCTGTCTGACGCTCACCGAAGGCGAATGCTTTGGACTCTTGGGCCCTAACGGTGCTGGCAAGGTACGTGTGCCAAGCTGTCCTCCATATGACTGCTTCTGTCGCTCGCTCATCATCATCATCATCTGGTACTCTCGATAGACCACGTTGATCTCGATGTTGTGCGGCATGCACAAGCCGACTCTCGGTGATGCTTGGGTGTGCGGCCACTCGATCAAGAACGATATGCTTGATGTTCGCCGATACCTCGGCTACTGCCCGCAGCACGACATTCTGTGGGACGACTTGACGATCCACGAGCATGTCTCGATCTTTTATCGGCTCAAGGGTGTGCCGCGCAACATTCCGTTCCACGTCGCCATTGTATGTCTTGTCACCAGAATTCCCCTTCTTGCCAATCATGAATGGCAACCGCGTCTCGTACTATTCTTCTTGCATCATCTCACTGCTTGTTGGATGCGACATACCATTAGATGAACACGATCGAAAAGGTGGGACTCCAGGATCACATGAACAAGCGCGCTTCGGAGCTGAGTGGTGGCATGAAGCGACGATTGTCGATCGCCAGTGCGATGGTCGGCAATCCTCGCTTGCTGCTACTCGATGAGCCGACCACTGGCCTCGATCCTGAGTCGCGCCGCGAGATCTGGGACATTGTTGCCGAGGCTCGCGTCGGCAGGAGTGTCATCATCTCGACTCACAACATGGAGGAGGCCGATGTACTTAGTACGCGAATCGGTATCATGTCTCTTGGCCGGTACGATGCAGTTGTGAGTGAGTGAGTGAGTGAGTGAGTGAGTGAGTGAGTCCACCCACTCATATGTGAGGATGAGCAGCTTTGTGTGTATCGGCAACCAGCAATACCTCAAGTCTCGCTTTGGTAAGGGCTATAGCTTGACCATGTCGGTGACGCCGGGTTGGGAGGAGCAAGCGACTCAATTCGTTCGCTCGATGTATCCGACAGCCGATCTTGAATCGGCATACAATGGTACGTACAAGAGATATAGTTCTTACACTCTCTCGCTCTCTTGGTTTCACTAACAATGTAACTACTCTTGCATAGGTTTGCTTTCATTCGTTATCCCGATGGGAGATTGCAATGTAGCGCAAATGTTCAACGCCATGAGGTTGTATCGCTCACAGTACGGCATCAAGGAGTGGGGTGTGAATCAATCGAGCCTCGAGGATGTGTTCTTGCGCATCGTTCGCCGCGACGAGGTGGCGACCGGCAATGCTGAGGATGCAGCATAACCAACCCACCCACCCATCCAACCATCACCAGTAATCTTGTTTAGTTTTGTTTAGCTTAGTTAGCCTACTCACTTTATTCTTCTCCGGCTACTTCTTGAACTCGCACACACACACAAAAATACGCTGTAAGAAATACAATCCGATTCTGATGCCTGGAATCAGGCCCGAAATATGTCTCTTTCTCTCAGTGAAGAGCCTGAACGCGCCACACATCAAATGTACAGGTTATTACAAGGCGCAGAAGGCGCGTGGTTCTTTCCTAGTCATTGCTTCGTATCGAGCCTCCAGCAAATTCGACCAAGACATTCGAGGCACCATGCGTCTCGATGCATTGCTCAATGTGGTCTAGAAGCTCCTCGACCTTGTCGTCGAAGCCATCGAGAAAGTGCCTGGACCGATAGCGATGCAGTGACAAGTCGGGCTTTTCGATCGTCGGACGTCTTCGGTACACTATGGTCTCGAACACTCGTTCACCGAGCGGATCACGACGCAGTCGCTCGCGCAACAACTCACTGAGCGAGTTACCTTCGGCTGATGGCGCACAAATTATAGTAGCGTTGGTTCAATTATGTGTGGTTATAGATTGTACTCGCTCGCTCTCTCTCTCATACGTACTTCGCATCTTGCTCAGGCTCACCAATCGAGCAACCGTACTCTCGCGAAACATACCTACACCGTCAAAACGAGTGGTAAGCAACTTTCTCTCTCTTTCTCTCTGAGAGGTGCAGTCTTGCGTACAGATCTTGGAACAGTAGGCTCCATGAACTCGCTTATTGAACGGCAGTGTTTCATTGGTGGTGGTCGTGATATTGAGCATCCAATCGAAGGTTCCGCAGAGAATGTCGCTGCACGTTCGCGGTGACTCCGAGTAGTCATGAAAGATTCCTATCATACCATTTGGTAACCGATCATCAGCCAGCAGCACCACAAGCGTATGATGGTAGTCGATTTCGCTCGCTTGATTGTTACGTACCATAGCCACGAGGACCGTGCCGAAGCCCAAGACCCGAGTCGAAGATGAGCAATTTGTTGTCGAGCGAGACCCAATTGTGCGGCTGCCTTCGATCGTGATCTTTGTCATAGCAGCCAGCGAACGTCAGACCGTAGACTATGGAGAAGAATTCGGTGGCGCTAGTGCATGATGCGGAGCTCACGATACCATCCATGAGAAAGTCGAATACGATCGTATCAGAGACCTCGAGCACTACGCTGCGTTCAGTTCGCGAGAGTGTATATGGTCGCTCAAGCTGCATCAACACTCGTGCAACCGCTGCCAAATTTCACCACGAGTCGATGAGTGATTGGTTAGAATAAGTACCAGGCATAGCAAGAACCACAAAGAGAGAGAGAGAGAGAGCATACACAATGATGGAGGTGTGGTTTGGATCGGAGAGGTCCATGCGATCATGGCGACTCCGACAGGATACGACGGCATGAGCCAGTACTCGATCCAATCTCGAACTGATTGCGAGAAGCCCTCGTGATACTCGGCCGCTCGACCTGGTTCGTAGGGAGATGGCGGTCTCGTTCCATCAACATCTGTCGCGAGAATGGCGGTCAGTTCTTGATCGAACAATGGCGAATGCAATGAACATGGAAGAGAAGGAGAAGAAGGAGGAGGAGTGCCTACTGTTGTCAAAGTAGAGCTGCTTGTTGGTGAGGATACGACCGGTGATGGGCGGCTTGCGTCCGAACCCGAGGATTCGATCGAGATGGAACGACACGATATCGGCAGCTCCTTGTGCAGACATGGAGTTGATTGTGATATCGAGCTCGCTGTTTCAGCATCAGACAAGCTCGTGTATGTTCAGCATTTGAATCGAATCGAATCGAATGGAATCAGATGGAATCAAACAAGAGAGATAACGCACGCATCATGAATCGATTCGGGTTCCAAGGCAGCAGGGCTCTCGGGCATCAGATAGCGCAATCGACGCAGACGCGTAAAGATTGGCAGCAACATGGAGTCCCAGCGACGTGCCACCACGGGCTTGATCATGGCCTTGTGGCCAGCGACCTCGACCACGTACTTTTCGGACACGCCCCAAACCCACGTGCGATCGACGGCGCCGATCTCGCCGTGACGGAGTACTTGGAGCCACTCTTTGTCGAGACGCGTCGTGAGTTCGCGATACTGCACCAAGCGATCTGGCGTCATCGATCGTTGCAATCAAGTATCAAGTGAGTGAGTGAGCGAAGGAGGGAGAATTGCTTGATCTCTATCGAGATATTGATGGTGTGATTGGATTGATGATTGGATTGATGATTGGATTGGATTGATGATTGGATTGGATTGATGATTGGATTGATGATTGCATTGCATTGCATTGCATTGCATTGCATTGCATTGATGATTGGATTGGATTGATGATTGGATTGATGATTGGATTGATGATTGGATTGATGATTGGATTGATTGGATTGATGATTGGATTGATGATTGCACTGATGATTGGATTGGATTGATCATTGGATTGATCATTGGATTGGATTGGATTGGATTGATTGTATTGGATTGATCATTGGATTGATGATTGGATTGATGATTGGATTGATGATATGATTGGATTGATGATTGGATTGGATTGATTGTCGGTAGCGAGAAGCGAGAGAACGAGGCGGGTGGTTGCGTACGGCCATGCCACGATGCGCCAATGAGATCGACCTTGGGAGCACGCTCGCCAGGCGCCGGGAGGACGGGATTCTGACCTTGATCGATCAACTGCTGCGCGAGCAGCTGCTCCTGATGACGTCGATCGGCATCGTCGAGTAGCGGAGCGTGTGGTTGATCGTCGGTTTGATCGTGTTGGTGTCGAGGCACGCCTCGAGCCGCGGCGTCGGGATCGAAGTGCAGCACGGCGGCCCACCAGCCCTGCCACAGGCTCACGCACAGCAGCAGCGCCAACAGCGCCAGTATCACGGATCGACGATGAGGTCGCGCTCGAGATCGATGAGAGAGAAGGAGATTGGTGGCGCTGGTGCTCGAGGTCGTTGAGGTGCGCGGCGGAGTCGTGGGATCGATCGAGAGTCGCGTGTCGGATGAGATACTCGCTGCTGACATGGATGATGTTGAGATCGATGCTCCTGATAGCGACGACGACGCTGAAGCCATCGAGGCGTGCGCGCTGCTCGCGATGCCTCGCTTCATGCTCGGACGCAAGAGAGAGAGAGAGAGAGAGAGAGAGAGATGGGTTGCTAGCTATGGCACATTGATAGCAGGATGGGGGAGTGAGTGAGAGTGAGTGGGCGAGTGGCAGCTGTAGTGAAGGATGGGCGAGCAAGCGACTGACGATGACGATGGCGACGATGATGCCATCGACGAGACCAGCGGCAGCCTATCAATCTAGCTCTCTTGTTGGACTACGAAAGCAAGATATCTATCACGGTCATCGGGTGCGATCATTGTCAACAACAAAGCTTGTATCTATACATTGAATCCATGTGCTCGGAGGCAGACCTTGTGCGCCTCGATCGCGGCAGCGCACTGCTCCTCGCCTTTGACGACGATGCACTCATCGCGCGCCTTCTTGGTCTCGGGGCAAGCGCAGCAGATCTTGAGCGCGGGCTTCGGCACCTCGGTGGCCACGGCACCGGCGGCAACAGCAGGCGCAACAGCGGCGGCGGCGGTACTGGCGATCTCGACAGACATATGGCACAGCGAAGCAAATACGATTCTCGATCGGAGAGAGAGGGAGATACAACGAGGAGTAAAGTGGAGGGTACTCGTTGGTGTCTGTAAGGGCAGAGAGGGAGCGTGCAGGCGATGTGGTTGCCTCTCTCAGGCGCTGGTTGTGGTGATGGTGGTGATGGTGCTGAGAGAAGCGAGCGAAGGGAAGAAGAGCGTGCGCGTGGTGATGACGCGTGCGATGGAGGCGGCGGCCTTCGAGGAAGAGAACTCTGCTGCTCCGCGAGCACCGCGAAAGTCCTCCATCAAACAGGCATCAAAAAGCACGGGTAGTTAAGTGGCATAACACCGACCTCCCACGTCGGAATTCCGGGTTCGATCCCCGGCTCGTGCAAGAAAATGGGCCCTCCGATAAGGCAGGGGCCCAAGCAGTTTTTTAATCCCTTACTCGCAGCCTTCAACGCCGGGATACTCATGTCGTCACCAGATCATCGAGGCATGCTCACTCTCCCCTCCCAATCAGCGGTACAATGCTGGTCGTGAGCTACTCAGGCATCAATAATCCAGCAGTACCTCATACACCAATAATTCAGCAGTACCTCAGGTATCAATAATTCAGTAGTACCTCAAGCACCAATAATTTAGTAGTACCTCAGACACCAATAATTCGGCAGTACTCAAGCACCAATAATTCAGTAGTACCTCAGACATCAATAATTCAGCAGTACCTCATGCATCAATAATTCAGCAGTACCTCAGGCACCAATAATTCAGTAGTACATCAGACATCAATAATTCAGCAGTACCTCAGGCATCAATAATCCAGTGGTACCTCAAGCATCAATAATTCAGCAGTACCTCAAGCACCAATAATTCAGTAGTACCTCATGCATCAATAATTCAGTGGTACCTCAGGCATCAATAATTCAGCAGTACCTCAGACATCAATAATTCAGTAGTACCTCAGACATCAATAATCCAGTGGTACCTCAGGCACCAATAATTCAGCAGTACCTCATGCATCGATAATTTAGTAGTACCTCAGGCACCAATAATTCAGTAGTACCTCAGACATCAATAATTCAGCAGTACCTCAGGCATCAATAATTCAGCAGTACCTCAGGCATCAATAATTCAGCAGTACCTCAGGCACCAATAATTCAGCAGTACCTCATACATCAATAATCCAGTAGCACCTCATGCATCAATAATTCAGTAGTACCTCATACATCAATAATCCAGCAGTACCTCAGGCATCAATAATCCAGCAGTACCTCATGCATCAATAATCCAGCAGTACCTCAGACATCAATAATTCAGCAGTACCTCAGACATCAATAATTCAGCAGTACCTCAGACATCAATAATTCAGCAGTACCTCACGCATCAATAATTCAGTAGTACCTCAGGCATCAATAATTCGATACTACCTCATGCATCAATAATCCAGTAGTACCTCATGCATCAATAATTCAGCAGTACCTCATGCATCAATAATTCAGCAGTACCTCATGCACCAATAATCCAGTAGTACCTCAGGCATCAATAATTCAGCAGTACCTCAGGCATCAATAATTCAGCAGTACCTCAGGCATCAATAATTCAGCAGTACCTCAGACATCAATAATTCAGCAGTACCTCAGGCATCAATAATCCAGTAGTACTCAAGCACCAATAATTCAGCAGTACCTCATGCATCAATAATTCAGTAGTACCTCAGGCATCAATAATTCAGTAGTACCTCAAGCATCAAAAACCGAGGGTACCTCGAGCATCAATAATTCCTTGGCCCCGCACGTCAGTCCAAGTTCGATTCTGGCTCGTGCACGACGTTGGACTACTCCAGAAAGGTAGGAGCTGTAATATTGAATTTTACTTGTTAATCCCTTACTCGCAGCCTTCAAAGTCGGGGTACCCATGTAGTCACCAGATCATTGAGGTAGCATTGCTCACGCCCCATTGATCATCTTTGATGGAACTCTTGCGGTACTTGAGAACTACGACTCCATCGATCTTAGAAATAGGAACTTGGACAGGGCGTAAGGAGAGATTGCAGCTTTCTCAGTGGTCGGGGACAAACGACCAGAAAACACACGGTGGGGGCCGCTGAGTCCGAATTCGAAGCCTTCCCAATCATTCTCAGAGATCATCGTTTCGGCGTGGGATTGGAAATTTGATTGTTTTGTGTCATTAGTCAAAGGTAGGAGAAACAAAGTCATACATGTGGGTAGGTAGGTAGGTAGGTAGGTAGGTCGGTAGGTAGGTCGGTAGGTAGGTGATGGTATGAGGGGCTCGACTCTTCTATTCGACATTGATCGAGCTGGCTACGTTGAGTTTCTGCAAGTGTCGGCGACGCACCCATTCTCGAAGCCACTCCCAGGGCATCTCTGAGCCGTCAAAGCAACGCGGAAACGAAGCCGCATGGCGCCTCCAGTAGTCTCCGGTTGCGTTCCATCCTTCTGTCTTCTTTCGTTCTGTATACTCGGCAAGAATAACAACGAGAGCGTCTCGTTGAGGCCCGGTTCTTCCACGGGAATCTCTCTTTCTGATCCCTTGAGGCGTCGGTGGAATGCACTCGCTGCACTCGGCAGGAGGAACGAAGGAGGACACTCGCCACTCGGATGGTAACTTCCGATAACGACCTCGACACTGCTCCTTGTTACGAGTACCAACAAACTTGGCAACGCTGTTCCAGTGATACATGATCTTCTTGGGTCGAAACAAGCTTGGGTGATTCCCCGTGTGCTCATACTCTGCTCGTACCGCCAACAACAATCTGTGGGTCTCCTGTTGCGACCATGAAGGAGGATTGGAGTATTCGGATGCCGAAACGCTTGCGGGGCCGGGGCCAGAGCTGGAGACGGAGGTGGAGGTGGAGGTGGAGACGGAGGTGGAGGTGGAGGTGGAGGTGGAGGTGGAGGTGGAGGTGGAGGTGGAGGTGGAGGTGGAGGTGGAGGTGGAGGTGGAGGTGGAGGTGGAGGTGGAGGTGGAGGTGCGACCAATTGATAAAGAAATAGACGCAGTGCAAGCTTTGCAACGACAAGGGCACCAAATCGCACTCAAACATGAATGGCCCGTGCCAAACATACAATTATGAATCTCTGGTTCGCACTGGACCTTACTTTCCACGATATTGTCCATGGCCAACGCAAACTCCTCGGTGGCAATAAAGTTCGCCCACGCTCTCTCCACAACGAACAACGACAAAAAGGGTCGATGTAATATCTCCAGTTCCCGACTGTAGAAGCTACAATCATCGGCTGTAATCAACCGCGGATCGTAGAGTAAAACGGACTTTCTTCGATCTGCGTAATTGTTCGGTTCCATTCGGTAGAGTACCAGGGCTCCTATCACACCAACTCGGCGCCAAGCCGTTAAGACTTGCCCGAGGTGATCAAAGTGACGCACAATGCGATCGATTCCAACGACAACGACCACCAGCGGCCTCCGAGATGCTTGCAGGTCTAGTACATCCTTTGCCTCACTATCGTCCTCAAGGAGAGACACATCCAAGAGGGCATTGAGAACCAATGGATCAAGAGAAGACGCTGCATTCACATCGTGTACAACGGACGAAATAAAGTGCATCACAACCGAGTGCTTCGCCACCATGGAACAGTACTTGAGAAGCCGCCGAATAACGGCATCTTGCGTCGCCAATGACGAAGATTGCGCCTTCACATCCTGGGAAGCGGTTGATTTCGAGCATCGAGCAAAAGGTACCAACAACGCTCCAGTAGGGACCATGCGGAGCACTCTCGCCGATTCGGCCACGAAGGAAGAGTCAGGAATTGTCCTTTTGGTCGCCAGCACGCGAGCAAACGCTCGCATGTGGCGAGTACTGTATCCAGCTTGCGCGACAGTAGTTGCCAGCGCCGAGTTTGTAAGGCTGACTGTATCAATCACTGGGGAGGGCAAGCCAAACAAGAAGCGCACTCGAACTTCAATGCCAAAACGTGCGGAGAGTCGCAACGAAACCTCCTTCCCCCAGGCAAAGAGCTTTTTCCCGTGAAGGTCCCAAAATCGCAGTGCCCTCGCAGGAGAACCCCACAAAACAGCGACAGTAGTGGTCTGCTTGAGCAATCCAATAGAGTGAAGCTCTCTTTCCCATCTGCAGCCGTAAAGTTGAGAGAATGTCAACTGACAGAGCGTTGTGAATCGCAACGGTTCGACAAGAGTACGTACTTCCCCTCGATACAATTTCGCACGGTCTCTCGGCGGTCCCAGCTGCCGTCATCCAGCAAGCTTCCAAGCTCCTTGAAAAACGCAATTCTGATCGTCGGTGCAGCTGGGTTATATGTTTGCAACACGCGGACTGCCTCATGCGCGAAAGCGAGCTGCCGTATATGCTTCGAGCTGATCTCAACGTCCGTGAGTTTGGCCGCTCCTCGGCGCGATAACCTCGAAGCACACACCACAACGCGGATACCGTCGGCCGCGTGCTCGAGTGCAATATGAGCAACACTTCCAGCTTCAGTGAGCGTCCCCAAGGTCAGCTCCCGGTTGGAGAGCGACGACGCTCTTGGTGGGGGAGCGAAACTTCTCCCAATAGTTGGCGTGCAAGGGGGCTGTTCAAAAGTTGGGTCTTGATTGATGAACTTGAGAGCGGCAGCAACGTCGGGAGAGAGTACTCGAGTGCCGTACGGAGCCTCCATGATTTCGCCGACACTCTCGAGCTCAGCAGCAACGGATGAGGTGGCGGTGGTTGTGGAGGTCCAACTAGATGGCTTGTATCGCCGTACTCGTTGCTCATCAGTCAAGCTGGCAAAGCTGAGAAGTAGCACATTGAATTCTTCCTAAGAGCGACGCACCCATGAGTTGGGCAGTTAGAATCCATTGTTAGACAAGTAGTGGTATGCATACCACTACCTGCGCGCAAATCCAAGCACTTCAACCTGAGGCGTTACCTTGTCGTGTTGCGGCTGCGGGCCGCCGAGGTCATCCATTGTGGCGTGCCACACCGCAACGCGACCGAGAGGCAGGAGGAATAACGAACACTAACCGCGAGATGTGACACGAAAGGCGATGTGGGAGCGGGCTAGGGAGGAAGACAAATCTACGTCCTCGGCCTGGGCTTCTTATTGGGCGCTGTTCGATAACGGTCGATGTTCGTTGCGCGGGAACGCGAGTGGCGGGAAGGCGCCACTCGCCTCAAGCCAGAGAACGTATTTTGTTATCCGTCGTCGCGTCTATCGTCTATACTCCTCGCCGAATGTTGTTGGTTGCTTCGCGGGTCGCTTCAAGGCTGAACACAAGCGTATCGATACGTAAGAGCACGAAAGTAGAGGAAAGCGAAGGCGCAAGCAGTGTCGAATACTCGTATAAAATCGTGGAGGACAATGTTGGACGGGGAGGACGAGAAGCGAATGACGAGCCACCCAAGAGCCCGTCGGGGGATGGCTACCGATCCTGCGCCAGGACTGCAGCCCTCCCCAACAACACGGGTAGTTAAGTGGCATAACACTGACCTCCCACGTCAGAAGCCTGGGTTCGATTCCCAGTTCGTGCACGACCATGAGGGCCCCGAGATGCCAGAGGCTCAACTAGTTTTTTATTTGTCAATCCCGTACTCGCAGCCTTCAACGTCGGGGTACCCATGTCGTCACCAGACATGTTGGATCGATAGGGATGGCGGATACGGTGGAAGCGGGTGGGATCGACAAGGAGCCTCGCGGTCGCTGCTGCGATGGTGGCGGTGCTGCCAGTGGAGCTTACACGTCTCCGTCTTCGTCTTCGTCACTCTCGGCGCTCGAATCTCTTCAATGGCACATATCATCATCGTTTACCATCGTATCACGACAATCCCAATTGACCTGTGCCACCTCCACGCGTACTTGAGCACCACCTCAGAAGTATCTTCTAAATACAATGCTAGGCTCTCACCTTCAAGATTAATTTCCCCACGGTTAAATCCCGACCTTGCTCTATCGGTGGTGTCTGAGGTACCACTGAATTATTGATGCCTGAGGTACTACTGAATTATTGATGCATGAGGTACAACACTACGGGAAGAGTCTCAGGCGTTCCCTATGAGTAGAATTTTGTGCCGCACCGCACATTTTCGCTTTTTCGCTTCTTGCCTCGTGGTAGTGCGCCAACTCGCTTCGTACAATTGGCGGTCCTTGCTTTGCTTCTGATCGCGTGCCCAGTTCTGGCAGCGATCGTCACGTCCTTGTGTGAGGATCACGGGAGGAACAGCGGTCGGGGGCGCGCCAAGTGACTCCCGAAAGCCGGAATTGTCGGCCTACTTGTCGTGCAGATATCTCGAAAGGCCCTGGGATTCGCTGGAGGTTACAGTTGATTATGATATAGCACACAGCTCTCTCGAAGAAATCGTTCTCCACTCCAGCGAATCCCAGGGCCTTTCGAGTTCCACGGGGGTACATTTGCGAGCTTAACTACGAAAACGAATGGAGTTGCCAGAGGGAATTGCTTTACTACAGCTCGCGCGCCAATCCTGCCGGGGCATGGTCGTCCCTTTTTCCGGGGCATGCGTAATCCTCTGTCCTTCCCGTAGTGTGGATTATTGATGTCTGAGGTACTACTGAATTATTGATGCATGAGGTACTACTGGATTATTGATGCTTGAGCAGCTCTTGGATAATCGAGTAGCTCACGACCAGCACTGTATGAGTATCCCGGCGTTGCAGGCTGCGAGTAAGGGATTGACAAATAAAAAACTAGTTGAGCCTCTGGCATCTCGGGGCCCCCATGGTCGTGCACGAACTGGGAATCGAACCCAGGCTTCTGACGTGGGAGGTCAGTGTTATGCCACTTAACTACTCGTGCTTGTGATGCCAATTAGTGAGTTGCTAGGATTCGGCAATGTTTGTCCTCCTCGTCTCGCGAAGGGGGGACGTACACGATCATGAATTGTACACTAATCCATCGCCAGACAGGTTGACCTCTAGCCTCGGCAGTTCATTTGGGAGCTCGCCCTTTCGTTGCAAATAAGGAATAATTGAAAACTGAACGAATGTCCAACGTTGCGTACAAGATTTGTGGAGAGGGAGTTGCGTGGAGGAGAATCGAATGCCAGGGCGTGTGCCATTTCCTCTCGGCTTTTGGGCAAGGCAACCTTGAGGGAGCAGATGCGTTTAACTTCGTCCTTGTTCGATTTCACTCGAACATCCTTGGGAGCTCCCAACACTCGTGGCTGATACAACGTGGCCAGCGCGATTCGAGAGCGAAATGTACCTGCTGCTTGACATCGTCGACCATTCGTCCCACATTATCAAACTTGATCTCAACCTCACAAAGGAGCTGCAAAAGCCTCTCAATGCACCGGTTGCGCTTGTGTGCGTCAGGGAGCAGCCGATTCGCTCGGTCATTCAACACAACAAGCCTTTCAGAGGCCATGGTGCGACCCGAGGATCGTGTGTTGCTGGTGCTGGAGCTGGACTGGTACTGTGCGCTGCCAAGGTCAATAGCGCAAAAAGTCGAGCGCCCTACCTCATGGCCAAAAATAAAGAGGGTCAGAGCTTTCGGAATCGAACCCGGAATTCCGACGTGGGAGGTCAGTGTTATGCCACTTAACTACCCGTGCATTTTGATGCCTGTTTGGCACCCCGCGCTGATTCTGGTCGCCTTTTTATTGCCTACTCTGCACGAATAAACCCCATTTCTCCTTATCAGGCCGTGTTCTCTCTTCTTCTCGCTGACCACAGCAACGCAGCACCACCACACGGCTCCGCAGCCGCAGCAGTTCTCTTTGGCCCCATCGCCGCTCTCACCCTCGTTACTCTAACCCCATCGCCGCTCTCACCCCATCGCCGCTCCCACCCCCTCGCTGCCTCGCTGCCTCGTTACTCTAACCCCATCACCGCTCACTCCATCGCCGCTCTCACCCTCGTTACTCCCTCATCGCCGCCTCGCTGCCTCGTTACTCTTACCCATCGCCGCTCTCACCCCATCGCTACTCTCGCCCTGCCCCTCTCTGAAATGGCTGTGCTCCTTGCTCCCATGCGCCTGTCGTGCATGCTCTCCGGTACGAGGCGTCGCCGCCCCACACCTTGAAAGCCGCTCTCGGCGTCGAACTACTCGCTGGTGCGCGGGACCCGGTTCACTGGGGTACTGACGCTGTTTGTCCACAGCTCTGGCTCTCGTCGGTGTGCTGGCGCTCGCACACGCGCAGCAACAACAGCAACAGTCGATCTTCCTGCCTCCAGCGTCGCTCGACGGCGTGGGTTCGTTCTTCCAGATCAAGGAGCCGCAGCTGCCGTCGCTCGTGGTCATCCCGGCCACGCCGTTCAAGATGGCGCCCATACCGTCGTGCTACTTCTCCAACACATGCCTCCCGGCTCTCAGTGGCCCGTATGGACCCTACTCGATCACCATCTCAAGCGCCGCCTCGTTGAGCGCTCCGTTACTCGCACTGCTCGTGGCCGCGTTCTGGGCAGTGTTCCGTGCCGTGCTGTGAACGTCACACCGGCTCGCAGAACGCCCTCGCGACCTCTCGACCTCTCGACCTCTCGACCTCTCGACCTCTCGACCTCGCGACCTTTCGTTCCTTCTCCCTTTCAGTCTGCCCGCCGTCAAGGAGCGAGTTGTGGTGCAGGGTCGGAGAGCGCTACCTCGCTCGAGAAGGAGAGGTCTTGGGGGTCGCTGGCGGTCGCTGCCGCGTCAGCGCGGTGGTGTTCTTTGTTGCTCTCTCTCTCTCTCTCTCTCTCTCTCTCGTCCTGCTCTCGCTCGCTCTCTGAGTCTTCCAAACAACAGTCTCAGTCTGTAGGCACTGTTGATCCTGTAGCGTGTTGTACTATATTACATACATCGACCAGTACCAGTCGCTCGTACGCTCGTTTGTTCGTTCGTTCTTTCGCTCGTTCACTCGCTCTCTCGTATCCCAATGGCGAACAGTGCCTTCAAGCAGCGCCAGAAGCGCAACGAGGCTGCGCTCAACCTGCTCCGCATTCTGATCCTCGCCGCTAATGTACGAGCAAACGAACGAACAAGCTCGCTCGCAGTAGCAATAACTCATGAACTCGCGCTCGTTCCATCGCTGCGCGCTCTCTCTCTCTCTCTGCATGAATAGGCAATCTACTTTGCGGTGCGCTACTACTGGATGGGCGACTCGTTCAGCGGCTGGCATTGGCTTGGCGTCATTGTCACGACGATCGCCTACGGAGTGTGCTACACCTTCATCCAACTCGAGGCGAACCGCGAGTACGTTTCATCGCGTGCTCGCTCAATGCACAAGTTGTTGATCGCGATCAATTGCACGAGCACAGGAGCGGAGACCTCGACGCCAAGGGCTTGATCGAATACCAGTTCGATATCATCTACGTCACGCTGTTCGTGCAGCTGACCTCCATCATCAGCGATTGGTTCTGGGTCTTGTATGCGGTGGTACGGACTCTGCGACATCGAGCACCAACTTGCAAGCTGGCTTACTTGATTGATTGATTGATTGAATGAATCGGTGCACGGTACGAATCTAGATCCCCGGATTCCTGGGATACAAGCTGTACAACCTGTTCTTTGGCAGTGGCTTGTTTGCGACTCCCGAGGTCGAGGATGTACGTGTGCTCATCTCGCAGCCAGCGCACTCTCTCGAACAGACGCGCGCTGCTTCGATAGAAGCTTCCGTGCATTGCTTTTGAGATTGCTTGCTGATTGCCGCGAATGTTCCACGTTGCTTGACGTGTAACCGATTGTTTGTATTGCTGGCGATGAAACGATGACGATAGCCGGGAGCCAAGGACGCCGCCAAGAAGAAGACTCTATCGGCTGCCGTCACGCGAGGCAAGGGAGTTGCGCGCCGATAACTCTCGCTCTCGTAAAGCACAAAAATACACGCGCCACCGCCAATCGTGGACCCTACATCTGGCACTACACCACGCATCAGGAGCCTCGCTACAAGCTCCCACCACGCGGCCATCTCATTCATCCATTCATTCGTCCATACGTCGTTGCTAGTCCGAGTAGAGAGCTGCGCATTGGGACGAAGAGCGGGAGCCGGGGTATGATGGAGCTCGCTACTGGTTTACGAGTATTTTGGCGGCGCCACTCGCCACTGAAAACGCGCCCGCCACGATCTCGTTGCTCCTCTTCCCCGCTTCATCCCTGCTCGCCGTACAAGATGGTACGCCTTGCGCATCGGTTATCTCGCGGCATCGTTGCCATCCGCCGTCGCTTGCGTGCTCGTCGAGCTTCTAGACATTGTAGCTACAAGCCCCTATCGCGCTGGCGCCGTGCGACAACGATTTTCCACCATGCACCACCCACCCCCATATCCACCCACCCACACAGCTGCCACATACCACTCGCGAGACTGAGACCACATGCTGGTGCACCACTGGTTGCAACTATGCTCATGGCTCGTTGTGTCTCCGCCGCGTGTATTCATTGTGCATCCGCGAGCGAGCACCTTTCCCTCTATCGATCTGCTATCGCGCGCGCACACACGCACAGGTGTATGAAGATATCTGGTGTGGTGGCCCTCTCTGACCTTGCTGTTCTCTCTCGCTCTTGTGTATGTGCGTTAACTCCAACAGGGTCGCGTCCGCACAAAGACCGTCAAGAAGGCTTCTCGCCTCATCATCGAGAAGTACTACCCTCGCCTCACCACCGACTTCCAGACCAACAAGCGCGTGTGCAGCGAGATCGCCACCATCCCTTCCAAGCGTCTGCGCAACAAGGTCGCTGGCTTCACCACCCACTTGATGCGCCGCATCGAGAAGGGCCCCGTCCGCGGCATCTCGTTCAAGCTCCAGGAGGAGGAGCGCGAGCGCAGGGACAACTACGTCCCCGAGACCTCGGCCGTCGACATCTCGCGCGTCGAGGTTGACGCTGACACCCATGCCATGTTGAGGGCCATGGACTTTGGTGACCTTCCGTACGTATCATCGAGCCGCAATGCTACACATACCACTTGACCCTTGTGGTGTTGGCAACCATCTCTCGCTATAACACGCTTTCTACTCTGCTCTGCTCTGCTCTGCTCCACTCCTCAATCATGTATACTGATATCTTGTGCTTTGTTTCGGCTTGCCATATAGTGTCGTTGAGGTTGCTCCGCACCAGGGTCGCTCCAACTACCACCGCCACCAGCGAAACTAAGGTGTACACTCGCTAAATAAACCCCCAACCTCTTCCATATATCTCTCCCTCTCCCTCTCTCGGTAGCTCTATCAAACGCGGCAGCAGTGCCGCTCCCGTGCTGCTGGCTGGCTGGCTGCTCCAATCTCTCGATTTCCGTTCATTATTTACATGATACTTCCTCTTGATCCACATATGAATGAGCAACAATGCGCGAGCCGGCTTCAGCGCACGGGCGGTGGTTCTTGTATCGACAGAGACGGTGACGGTGTCGACGAGCCTGCCAGCACGGCTTGGCGCTCGCCATGCGAGCAGCGGCGCGCTGCCGCTGCAAACAGCCCTGCCGCCGTGAGGACGATCACCACGCTCGCCAGCAAGCTCGCACCAAACACTTGGAACTGCTGCGTGATCGGCAGCGATAGGCCCGAGCTGCCCACCAGCACCTGGATGCCAGTCTGCACCGCCAGCGATGCGGCAGTCGAGTAGCCAAACACCACCGCCACGCGATCGGTCTCCAAACTGATGTGCAATACAATTCATTAAGTAGTCGAGTGAGTAAGACAAAGACTGAGGCGAGGCGAGGCGAGGCGACACAAGAGACGTACGCGATGCCGATAGCAGCATTGGTAAAGCTGCTCACCATCTCGTAGAGCGAGTGGTACACCACAAAGGCCACGTACGCGAGCCATATACTCGACGCCGTGCCCATGAGCAGAAGCAGCACACCGCTGACCAGCAAGGTTACCACCAATATCACAATGTACCATCGTAGCTGTATCATTGTCGTCGTCGATGTCGTTGTCGTCGTGATTGTTATGAGTATGGGAGAGAGAATCTTTCACACATACAGGCTCGCTCACTCTCTCACTCGCTCGCTCTCGTACCATGGCGGCTTGTGCAAAGATGGGTATCACGGCTGCGATAGCTGCCAAGAGATACGACACGCTGTACACGATGCCATTCCACTCCGGAGTCGCCGGTGCAACGATGGCACTAAATAAACTCTATCGAGAGACTGCGAGTCAGCGGTGCATCGATGGCACTCCGTCACGACTCGCAAGGAAGCGCGCGTACTTGTGCATAGGTCAGCGCCAGTTGATGGACCGCCAACGTGATGATCTTGTACAATGTACACAGGAGCACTTGTTCCTTTCGCAATGAATCATACAACTCGAACAAGTTTTGCTGCTCGATCACACACACACGATGCAGAGATAGATGTACGGTTAGTTGATTCGATTGATTCGATTGATTGCTGGCAATGCCTTAGATGCAATATACCTTAAAGGTACGTGAATCAGCCGAGTGCTTGGCGCCCGTGGGTAGAAACCAGGTCGAGATAAATACAACCACCATCGAGCCGACTGATATCCACATGGCGATCGATAAGTACCCGAAACTCACGAGTACTTGACCTATTCAATAACAACACCAGCACCATCGTCATCATATCATCATTAACAACAACAAGGATCTCTTTCTCGAGAGGGGATCAATATCAATGATAGATACCAATGATACTCGAAGACACGGAACCAAGAAGCTGCGCTGAACGAGTGACGCTCATCTACATCGATCCGACCCCGATCAATCAAGAGACCGAGAGACGATTGGCAGTAAACATTCATCTATCTTGAAGCACGTACAATGGTTTGATAGTATTGAGGTCGCGCGAGGAGCAGCAGGTACGAATAAAAGACCGAGGCGGATGCGAAGGCCGTGCCGACCGCGAGCTCATCGAGCTGCATGAGGTGCAGATACAACGGATGCTCGGGGAACGGCAGCGGCAGCATCAAGAGCAACGACGCCACCACCATGCAGCCGCCGCCAAACACTACGACGCATCGATGGCCGACGGCGCGGCTCTCGGCCAGCACCGAGAGCACCAGCAACGCGGCGAGATACGAGTAGGTCCACCACGGGAAGATGTCGTCGTACACCTGGCGCGTCGTGAAGCCCTGCGTGTCGGTGAGCCACGTGACGAGGTACGGCTCCGAGGGCTTGAACGTGGCGCCGAACGAGTACACGAGCGCCACCACCGCCACCACGATGCTGACGCTACTCACGGCAGCAGCGAGCCGCGTGGCCGAGGCCGCGAGCTCCCGCGATGACGACGACGACGAGTCGATCGAGCCCGCCATCATAGCAGCTGCTCTGGTTCGTTCGGTAGTTACGCGTAGTGGGGGTGGGTAGGTCCTACCAAGGCATTGGAGAGTGGCGAGCGAGCGAACGAGCGAACGATCGAACGAAGAGTATTGTAGCAACGAGAGGTGGTAGCAGTGGTAAGGAAGAGGCACGCAAGCGATGGTGGCCTGTGCGCGAGGGAAGAGAGAGAGGACAGCACCCTGATGAATGGCGGGCGCGCGAGCTCTCTCATGCGCACACGCCGACTGGACCACGTGCGCGACGGACTGGTTGTTGGGCCATTGCTCTCTCGATCGAGAAGAGTCTTCGGCGCGTGTTAGTGTGCCTCGGCGCCGTTACACCGCCATCTGACGAACCATCGAGTAGGGAAGTTGCCTGCTTGCCTTGGATCGAGCGGGAGTCGGCGTTTCTTACTTTCTCTATCGCGCGCTCTCTCGCGCTCAGGTTCAATGTGCGCGCCCCGATCACACACGCGCACGAGAGAGAGAGACAGACGCTTGCACATTATTACCCACGTGGGTGTGATTGCGTCGAGTTGGGGCGAGAGATGTGCGGTGTCTTTAATTGAGCTCATCCAGTTGCTCGAGGTGTCAAGGGGGCAGCGCGGCGGGCTTTTCAGGCTGACTGGTTCGGTCGGCGATTTCGGACACTAACCTTGACGCCCGAGTTGAAACGTAAGCCACAGCGAGACCTGTCTGAGATCCGCTCACTTCGGACTAACGTCCTTCCTTGCACACACACAGAAATTGAAGCCGTGCTTCGATCGATGTCGGTTGGATGGTGGATGGTGTGTGTGTGTGTGGGTAGTGTTGTTGGTAGTTGGTCGTACTGGTTGGCGGAGAAAGGAAAGGAATCTTCTGCTCTGTGCGTTTGGTTCTGGTGGTTGTGGACGGCGAGAGGGTTTTTGTTGTTGGTTGGCGGGTCTCTCGTTTTGTCGCTCAGCCGCCTCTTCTCTCTCTGGCCTGCGTGTGTGTGCGCCTCTCCTCCTCCTCAGTCCTCTCTCACCACCTCTTCTCTCCGATCCCCTTCTCCCCTCCACCCCTTCTCTCCCATGACGACCAACGTACTTGTGGTGAGCGCCGAGAAGCGCAACACCTTCACGGTACGACCATACCTCCATATCTCTCTCTCATATCTCCCATCCTCTCGCCATTTCCTCCCGCCTCTCCCGAGGAGATCTCTCGATATCTCCGCGAGCGAGATCCTGCTCGGTATGACTCACTGATGTGACCAACTTACTGGCTCGCTCGCTCGCCCTGCTTCCAGACCTTCTTCTTGAACGGTACAGTCGATGGCGAGGAGGTACACATCGAGACGCGCTACCGCGACATACTCTCGTTCCACCTATCGGTATGTGCGGCACGCGGCGCGGCAGATCGATCCGCGTGTGTGCGTGCGGCTTTGGCGCGTGCGTGGTCTTCTCCTCTGATGCGCGTAAGAACACTGGGTCTACCAACCATACAGCTCAAACAAACGCTTCCCAAGTCGTCGCTACCTCCCTTCCCATCCAAGAAGCTCTTTGGTAATATGGACGACAAGTTTGTCGAAGAGCGACGTCAGCAGCTCGAGGACTACTTTGCTGCGTACGTTCTGCTGCGCCGTACTGTGTGTGGTGCGCTCGCTCCATGTGTGTGTCGATGGCCCTCGGTCCTTCTACCTCGCTCTCCCTCCTCCTTCGTCAAGAGACACCAGCCAAGCCTTGTTAGTCATGATGGTGGTGGTGGGCAGGTCGACCGACCGATCGTTGTGTGGTGGTGACCTATCAGCAGTGTTGATTATCGTGCTCCTGCTGCTCTTCTCTTTCTCTTTCTCTCTCGCGCTCTCATACTTGCCGCTCTACGGCACGCGGACGGATTTTGTCTGCTATTCATATTTGAGTGAGACACACGTGGCGGTAGTGTGCGCGCGCGCTTGTACCTCTCATATAGCTGGCTAGCGAGATATTTGTATTTGTATTTTGATTGTGATTGGCTTTGAGCAGGTTGCTTGCCAATCCAGCCATCGTCTCGCATACCACGTTCAAGAACTGGATCTCCAAGTCGGAACACATTGCCAACCTCGCGCCCTCGTACGAGGACCTTGAGCAGTTGCGCCAGCAGCACCAACAGAATATGGCCGCCGCGAAGGCGCCGCCGCGTCCGCCCTCCAACGAGCGCCCGTTTACTGCAGCCCCAACGCCGCCGATGGCCAAGCGCTCCGGCACGCCGCGCGATTCGCCCGAGAAGCAGAAACCACCACAACAAATATCGCCTCCGCTGCAAGTCGCCTCGTGGCAGAGCACCACCTCTCTCTCTACTCCCTCGTCGTCCTCCAACTCGTCGGCCTCTTCGACTTCGCTACTCAGCGACGCTAGCGACGCCAGCGACTCGGTCCAATTTCCGACGCTCGACGGAGACGACTACACCGATGCCGACCTGACAGCCATCGCCGCCATGCTTCTGCCCGAACATGCGGCTGCCCCGCGCTCACACACCTTCCAGATTGCCATCTCGGATATTGATAGCGACCTCGGCGACCATAACCACGACCACGACCACGACCACGACGACCACGACGATGACCCTGGCACAAGCACCGATAGCGATCAGAGTATGCCGGAACTCAAGGCCGAGCGCGGCGTCTCATCATCGTCGTCGGCCAGCCTCTCGATCCCGCGAGTCGGTTCGTTCGGAGACACACCGTGCAACTCGTTCGCCTCGCCGTCGCGCCTGAGTAACAGCAGCTCCGATAGCTTCCCGCTGCTGTTCTCTCCATCGCCCACCGGAATCAGTATCAACATGGGCACGCCGCAGAACACGCCGTGCTCGTCTCTCATCTCGTCTGGCATCTTCTTGCCCCCGCAAATGCAAACCGCACCGACCATGACGGCCTCGGCCCTCTCGGCCGCACTGGCTGTCGTTGGCTCGAGCGAGTGCGAGTGTGAGTGAGTCTCTCTCTCTCTCTCTCTCTCTCTCTCTCTCTTCCCTCTCTCGAACCGCTCAGTGTCTCGCTTGATTTTTATTATTCGTAGAGTTGATTTCGTTCTCGGTGTGAGTGCGTGTGCGTGTGTGCGTGTGTATGCAAGCAGCCCCCACTCGCTGATGGCGCGAGGTTGTGCGTGTAAATACAACCCGGTGATATTACAGCCATCGTACACACGTGTAGCTGGTAGCGTAGGTGCCTCCTTGCCTGTCTAGATATGTGTGCAGTGTACGATCGGGCACTATCTATACTTGCTGTGCTATCCGCCCATCGATCCGATAACGGCCTCTATCGCTATCGCACGACAATCGAATAAATCCCACGAATCTCTTCGTTGTACCGTCAAACTAACCACGACCGGTATCAATATCTGTTTAGTTAGTTAGTTAGTTAGATGTGAGAATTGAGAGATCTCTTCGCGCAGGCAATCTAACTAAACTTGCGCCAAGAACTTGCGCAGCAGCGCCACACAGGTATTACCAAAGAGATGTACACGATAGGTCCGTTCGTACAAGGGTCGGTTGGCGGCTACGGCGCTGCTATCTATCTCAACCACCAGCAGGTTAAGGCACCATTCGTTCTTGTCTTTGCAGCTATCACAACACACATAACACGCGCGCAAACATACACACGCGAGCGCCTCACGTCGTGCTCACGGTCGATTTGTCTTGGTGGCGTGGCGGTGGGTGTTGAGGCGACGTCGCCTTGGCTGCGTCGTCTGGCTCGGCGATGGACGATGGCGCTGTCTCTTCCGAGCAGAAGGTGCGGAGCTGCGATCGATCGATCAAGGTACACGAGCACCAGTGGTTCTCACCTGTCTGACCTGCGTAGCATCAAGCTCCTGGCGCCGTCCGTCGGACACGAACGCGTGGCGGTCACAACAAGATCGAGCACGCCAAGCCCGAGGTGCTGGCGTTCTTTCGCACGTGGCTCGACGACAACACGACGACGACGTGCGCCAGCGCCAGCACCACCGACTCGCAGCGCGAGTTCGGCTCGCATCTGGTATCCAAGGGCGCGGCCTTCCGCAAGTTCTCTGACGAACTCGCTAAGGCACACAGCACGACCATCAGCTGGCCGTCGTTCTTGCGACTCTTGAAGGAGTATGGTGCCATCTCGAGCAAGCCTCGAGAGCCCACACGCGTGGCGACTGTCGCTCCGGTCAAGGATGCGCACAGCCACGTCGATGAGCCAGCTCTACATCAAGCTTAGGTAAGCTGGCTGGCTGGACCTCTCTCGAGATAGATATCGTTGTGTTGAGGTTGTTGTGTTTGTTTGATTGTGTATCTATCTATCTAGCTATGTATGTTGCTATGTATGTAGCTATGTATCGATGTGTGTGTCTGCTCTATTGTTAATCTATCGCGTTCGTACGAGAGAATGTATCTCGACAAGGCGTAGGTCTTGGTACCCACACTCTCTCGCAACGAATACGATTGTACTTTGATACTCGTTACAAATCGGTGGATTCATAGCTAACGAACGAACGAACGAACGAACGAGCGAGCGATAGCTCACGTCAAGAGAGTGTATATATCGTGGACATCATAGGAACCGCATCATTCGAGATGGAGGTTGATGGCAGATGGTCTCTACTGCGTCTGCATCGTCGGACGCACAAACACATTGTTGACATCGACGTGTGCCGGTTGTGTCAAGCACCACACGACGGCCGACGCAATGTCCTCGGGCGCCAGGAACGTGATCTTGGGGAAGCTCGCAAAGCCATCGAGCACGTCTTGGTCCGAGATATGCGACGCCAGCTCGGTCGACACGGCGCCGCACGAGATCGACGTCACGCGCACTCCCTTGCTCGCGAGCTCGGCTCGCAGACCCTCGGACCACAACGACACGAAGGCCTTGGTTCCCGAGTAGACCGCCGATCCCGGGAAGACCTTGCGATCGGCGTCGGACGAGATGTTGACGATGTAGCCGCCGCCCGGCGCGCTCGTGAGCGACTCGAGCGCCTCGGCCGTCGCGTACATGACGCCCTTGATGTTGGTGTCGACCATGCGATCCCACTCTTCGACCTTGACCTTGTCGACGAAGCTCAACAACATGACGCCGGCGTTGTTGATCAAGATATTGAGGCCTCCAAAGTGTGCGACCGTGCGTGCAATCGCATGCTGTCGACGTCGATGTCGTAGTGATTCGTGGACAATCATTAGCGACCATCTCTATGCACACGAGAGCCACAAATGATATCTAGAAGATACCTGGAGATCTGAACGACTCGTCACTGAGCCGGTGAGAGGCAGATAGTGAGCCGCGGCCGCCGGACCGAGGTCGTTCTCGAGTGCCGTCAGTCGCTCGCCACGTCGAGCGAACGCTGCGACGCTGGCGCCGGCCGCCACCAGTCGCCGCACCAGTGCCTCACCGATACCGCTGCTGGCACCTGTGACGAAGACGATCTTACCTGCGAGAGCCATGATGGAGATGGTGTGTGGTGTGAGGATGGGGTTCGAGCGTTTGAGGATGGTGGGTGAGCAGCGAATGTTCGATCGAGACCTTCGTGTTGGATCAATCAATCTATCTATCCATCTATCGAGAATGAATCGATCCTGAATGAACGGTTCATGATGATAGAAGGTATAGAGAGCCGATTCTCTTCATACTACTTCAATCAATCTGAGATCGAGAGAGAGAGAGAGAGACTCGTTCGATACGATGGAAGATCGTGATCGTGTGAGAGCCGAGTGTGAGTTGCGTCGTGTGGCCTCAGAAGAGCACAAAGCCGAGGGCCACCAACACGCCAATGACCGTGATGATCACGAGGAATGGGCCATACGTTGCTATCGTGCGCGTTGAACTGCATTGATGGCCATCAATGATTGCAACGTCAGCGAGCGATACATTCAAGCGATCGAGATACTCGCTCTCTCGCACACCCACGCACACTCTCTCGCTCACGTACTTGATATGCTTGCCGTAGAACATCACGAGCAGTATCAAGAACAACGTGTTCCAGTTGTGTCGACCTCCATAGTTGATTCGATTCAATGCGTACGCCACGTGACTGTGGCAGTTGTTCCACAGCAATGTGTGCTACAATCGATCGAATGTGAGAGCTTGACGTAGGCGCCAGGCAATGCTGCTGACGTGCTCACGATACCATTCGATGCTCGAACTCACCCGACGCCTTCTCGATCGCATCATCCCACGCCTCGCGAGCGTTCGAGTACTGATCTCCGACCGTGAACTCGTGAGCGGCTACCTCGATGTACTTGGTCGCTCGACCGAATGCAAGATACGTCCTGCTCTTCTACGCTCGGTGTTCCCATCCCATCAACCCATTGAGTACTCGGAATCGATCATCGTGGAGTGATGATCGACGACGTATTCGGTACACACGTTGATCGTGTAGGGTCCTGCAAAGTCGTGAATCAAGCCGTCGCTCGTGACGATGCCCAAGTGCCCGACGAACGGCAGCAGCCAGCTATCGAGATCGAGCGTGTGTAGAGTCGATGGCAAACAATATGAGTGGGGAGTTTGAGTGTGTGGGCAGTCATTGATGTATCTATCTATCTATCTATCTCTCGTTCGTACGTGAGGAGTGGAATCGGACACCACACGATGGTCATTGGCAGGAAGTCGCGCTCAGGGAATCGTTCGATATCCATGATGATATTGTGACTGAGTGAGCGTGTGAGTGATACTATCTTCCCCTCTCGATTGATCAAATCGAACTGATCAATCCAATCAAGAATGAGGTTAACCGACCAATAGAACAAATGCACGGGGGTCCTGTAATAAACGCACCAGCAGCAGCAGGCAGCAGGCAGCAGGCAGCAGACAAACAAGCAACAACGAACGAGAAGGAGAGAACGACATTCGCATTGATAAAGCACCACGAGCTTGAACTCACTGGATTTTCCTTATGGTGTAAGCTCATCAGCGACAGAGGAAGCATAGGGAGATTGCTTTGATCGATCATTCGTTTCTCTCCCACGCAGCCTCAACATCACCACGAGACGAATGGCGTGGCTCGAGGGCTTTACATGGTCGTTCTTGGCGGCGACCGTGATGGTGCATGGGTCGGTGATGCTGCTGGTACCGAGTTTGATCATGGGCCTGGTGATCGTGGCGACCATGGCGCGACGCGGCAGCAACGAGAGCTTCATGCACTCGGCGCTGCCGACCAGCGCGCATCGCAGCATCCCGCGGCCGTCGCCCGACCTGCTGTACTCGGTGGCGCCGTTCGATTTGAGCTCGGTCGACTCGTTGGTCGTGAGGTTCAAGGTTCCTGCATGTACCTATGCGTCGATGTCGCTGTTCGACTCGAGCACCAATCACTTTCGGACGCTCAAGGCTTCGAGCTTGTTGGGCAATGTCGCTGGGGGAGCCACGATCACGAGCATGATGGATGCCACGGGTGGCAACGGAGATCGAGATTACAACGGCGACAATGAGGATCGTGAGATCGTGGCACTGTTGTTGCCTCCAGATGATGCTCGAGGAGCAGTCGAGCAGCACAACCATGGTTGCATTCGTTTGAGCGACGCCGAGCGTCGAGCCATCGTGCGAGCGAGGCACTTTGATCCGAACTCAAGCACTCGCCGTAGTAGTAGTAGTAGTAGTAACGGCAATGGGGCATCATCTACGAGCAGCTCCTCGTCGACTTCAAGTTCAATCGCTGCAAGCAGCAGGGAGCTCGACAGCGCGACACTCGAGGCAGAGAGCGCCGCGATCGATCCGGCCGACATCACGGTGGTGCGCAGCGCCACGTTCTTTGGCTTGATTCTCCAACGAGTGCTCGTGCCATCGAACGATATGCTCGAGCGACTTCGAGCAACGCAACAGGCGGCGACCGTCGAGCCCGTGATCGGAGCGCGCTCTCGAAGCATCTGGCGACTGTGTCGCGTCTCGAGCTTGACGCTCGTGCTCGCGATGCTCGGATTCGTGAGCCTCGCGATCGTGGTGTTCGGCTCGGTGCTCGGTGCCGTGCTCGGCGCCATCGTGGGCCTCGTGTCGCCGTTCGCCGTCGTGTACCTCGTGTTCTTCTCGCGCTTCAGCTCGCACATCTTGCAGACCAACGGGCCGTGGCGCTTCAATCCGCTCGTGGGCAGCAGCGCCGCCGACATGTACACGCGCGCCGTCATCTCGATCGTGGGCCTGTTGGCGCTCAGCAAGGACGAGGCCGTCTACTACAACGCCGTCTCCGACTCGAGCGGACGTCCGCTGCACCGAGGCGCCTCGTATCGCGTCACCATCAAGCTGCCACTGCCGTGCTACTGGTGGAGCATCACGGCCTACGGCTCCGACTCGTACATGATCGACAATCCGGCGCACATCTACTCGCTCAACAGCACGAGCGCCATCCCATCACCGGACGACGAGAACTTTATCGTGCTGTACCTCGGGCCGCGTGCGCCGCCACATGCCGACAACGAGCGCGTCAACTGGATACCGACCGGCAGTCCGGACCTCGCGCCCACCGATACCTCGCGCTTCAATCTCACGATGCGACTGTATCTCCCGGCTCTCGAGGCTACGACACGTCAAGGATTCAAGGCTCTTCAATTGCCAAGAATCGAACGACTCTCTAGTGATGGCATGTGAGCAATTCTCTCTCACTCTCTCTCTCTCTCTCTCTCTCTCTCTCTCTCTCACTCTCTCAATGTGAATATGCGGAATGGTTCAATGTAAATACAGTACAAAGAAAGAACGAGAGTGAGACTCTATATGTATGTATGAAAGGATGGTATTACAAACTGTGCATGGATAGACTAGATAGACTGGATAGACTGGATAGACAAGATAGTAGGAGTGAGTGGCTGAGTAGTCTAAACATCATCAACAGTCACCAGCACACGACGAGGTACAAACTTGATGCGAACGACCAAGTATCCAATCGCAATGCACGCTAAAAATGCAATGATGGCGACGGCGATGATGGTAGCCACAGTATCAGAGAGCGGTTGATTGCCGTGAGCTGGAGTGACCTTGATGCGGCCGTCGAGCGAGCTCGTGACAGGACTCGAGGTCGTGAAGGCTCGGCGCACCAGCGCATGCAGATCGTCGGTCGGTGTCTGCAGCAGCTCGCCAGTCGCAAAGAAGTCCTTGTAGCCTTGAGCGACTTGCGCTTGGTAGACGGTGGTGGCGACCGTGTAGGTGTGTGCTGGATCGAGTGGCACGAAGGACGCGCTCGAGGCGTTGTAGACGCTCACTCGATCGAGCGTCGGTACCAAGGTCGCTGGCGGCAGCACGAGCGACACTCGCAGACCCGAGAGCTGCGTAAAGGTGTCGAAGCCCGAGTGTGCGGCGCTGTACGCCATCATGTTCAAGATGGCGTCACCCGAGAGAGCGTACACGACTAGCGGGCTCGCGTACGGCATCGCGTCGTGTATGGTCTCCTCGTACACGGTGCCGGGCGGTATCGGCTGACGCAGGTTGCTCGTGAGCACGAGCGCCACATCGACCGCCAACGACGTGCGCAGCGTGTCGCACACAAAGTTGCCGAGCAGCGACTCGCCGCTCAACGAGCCATCGAGCTCGAGCGCCCCGTTGGCCGAGCCGATCTCGACAAAGAGATAGGCGTAGTCCGGGTCGTCGACGAGCGCCTGGCGCATGGTCTTGACCTGCGCATCGACCTCGGCATCGACCGGCACGCTCGCGTCCATCTTGACCAGCTTGCTGCTGACGGCCTTGAGTCCGTTGGCCGGCTGCTCGGCGCTGTCAAAGATCAGCCGCGTGTGCGACACGTAGGTGCCGTACTGGAACGGCGACACGATGAAGGTCTTGGAGCCGTCGATGCGATGCAGCGCCTCCTTGCGATGCGTGTGTGTGCCGAGTATCAGGTCGATGCCGGGCACCGCCTGCGCCACCTGCTCGTCCTCCTCGTAGGCCGAGTGGCCGATGAGCACCACGGCATCGACGCGCTCTTGTTGCCGCAAGCGCTCCACCACGCGGCGAGCCGTCTCGATGCGATCGCCCAGGAGGCAGCTCGATGGCTGCACCGTGCCAGCGAATCGACACGTCGAGCCGTCGCGCTCGAACATGCCACGAAAGTCCTCGCTCGCCAGACCGAACACTCCGATGCGGCGCTTGTTGGTGCCTCGCTCGAACACGAGGTACGTCGTCGGCTCTGCCTCGTCCCGATTGTCGTTGCCGTTGTCGTTTGAGACAGTGGTAGTGAAGATGGCGGTGCCATCGGAGCCACGTCGAATGTTCGATGAGAGCAATGGATAGGGAGTCTCGGCGAGACAGCCCTCGAACACCGCGGCGCCGTAGTCACCATCATGGTTGCCGACGGCCGCGGCCTCGACGATGCCACCGAGCCAGTTCCACTCGACACAGTGGTACTTGTCGCTCCACGCCGGTGCACCGACATTCATCATGTCACCGCCGTTGAATATCAACGTGGCATTGGCATGGTACTGGGCGTTGTAGCTCTCTCGTTGGGTGCGCAGATGTCCCATCAGACGCGCGACGCCTCCCTGGCCAGGCGCTCCCTCGCTGTAGAAGCTCGTGGCGTGCGAGTGGTAGTCCGAGAAGTGCAGCACCACGACCTCGTCCTCGGTGCTCGATGCCGTCGTTTGTCGAGTGAGTACGAGAGCGAGAGTCACGACGACGAGTGCCACTCG
>Ga0209935_1001694_pt1 | contig 32248 bp, 26 predicted proteins | sample ThiBio_1000_plan_2_FD_183958 | JGI IMG/M metagenome (GOLD analysis project Ga0209935, IMG submission 183958) | Wastewater bioreactor microbial communities from Cape Town, South Africa - Thiocy_cont_1000_plan (SPAdes) | ecosystem: Engineered > Bioreactor > Thiocyanate-remediating >...
TTCGCTTTTTCTTCACTTTTCTATTTCTCAATACTTTTCAATTCTTTTCAACTCTCAACCAAAATATTTAGATATTCTCAAAAACAAAACATTTTCTTTATTTAACTTATCAATCTTAATCAAACAACTTTACTTCATTCAGATTATTCGAAGATTTTCAATAGAAAATACATCACAACGTTTTTTAAACACCTCAAACCTTTTTTCAGCAGATTAAGTTCTTCTCTTCGATTTCAGTTTTTGTTTTGTTTTTTATTTAAGTTCGAACGAGATCACATATCAAATGGAAACCAAATGCACAAACAATTGCTGGAGGAAAAGAGAAAGGAGACAAGTTAAATCAACTCTGGGGTCCTCATGGAATCTATGTCGATCATCAACAACAGCATATTTATATTGCTGACTATTGGAATCATCGTATTGTTAAACGGAAATTAGATCGTGGCAACAATGGAGAAATTGTTGCAGGAGGAAATGGTCAAGGAAATAGAATTGATCAATTGTTTTGGCCAACTGATGTCATTGTCGATGAAAACAATAAATCTTTGGTTATTTCTGATCGAGGAAATAGAAGAGTTGTTCGATGGTCTTTACAAAATCCAAATGATAAAGAAATTCTCATTCAGAATATTTTGTGTGGAGGATTAATGATGAATGAAAATGGAGATTTGTTTGTTTCTGATTATGAGAATCATTCAGTGAAACGATGGAGAAAAGATGAAATAGGAAAAGGAAAAGAAGGAATCACTGTTGCAGGTGGAAATGGAAAAGGAAATAAACTCAATCAATCGAATCATCCTTCATATATTTTCATTGATCGAGAAGAAACTGTTTATGTTTCAGATAATTGGAATCATCGTGCAATGAAATGCTATAAAGGTGCAAATGAAGGTATTATTGTTGCTGGTGGACAAGACGAAGGAAATAGTTTAAATCAATTATATTATCCTTTTGGATTAGTAGTGAATGAAGTTGGTGATGTCTATGTGGCTGATAGTTGGAATCATCGAATAATGTGTTGGTCATTGGGATCAAAAGAAGGTCGCGTTATTGTTGGTGGAAATGGTGCGGGACAAGGATCAAATCAGTTGGATCATCCAATATGTTTATCATTTGATGTTGAAAATAATCTTTATGTTGCTGATTCGGGGAACGATCGAATTCAACGATTTAGTGTTGATAAAAATAAAAATTGATCAATTAAAGACAAATATTGGTAATTGATGATGGTGACTATATAATTTGAACAGTTAATCCCGATGTTTCCTAGTTGTTGATAAGAGCAAGACGAGTGTCATTACTTTCATTGACACTGCCGAAGTAATTTGTTGAATTAAATGAGAAATGTTTGACGTAAGATTTCGATTTTAGTTTGATTTTGTTTTTGTTAATCTAATCTTTATCATTTTCTTTAGTTTTTTGTTTGATAATAAAACAGAAAAGATGTTCTCGCTCTTATTAGCTGTTAATCTGTTTCATTTGTTAATTATTTTCGGTGATTTGAGTTTTGATAGCGAACGTGAAGTTTAGTCGTTGTTACGAGTGACTCGTAGTTTCTATGAAATCGATGAAGAACAAAGAGAATTCAAACATTTTATTTTCCCTAATGACTTTTTGTGATTAAACTAAAAATAAAAAAGAAACAAGTAAAAAGTCGTTGCGCATGACAAAAGTTGTTTGTTATAACCGTTAAAGTGATGTTTTGTTGAAGTATAAAAAGACCGTTTTGATTTTCTGAGAATAACTTCAAATAAAGAAAAAATGTTAAATTTGTTGATAAAAGTTCGCGATGGAATAGTCGAATTGAATTGATTGAAAAGTGGTTTAGCCGATGTTGAAATCGTTCGTCGTGAACGTTGGTCAACTCGAGGTTATGTAGTGATTTACACGGCATTAGGCATTGAAATTGTTCATGCTGTGGAACGAAATTCCCATGTCAATGTTAGAAAACAACAAACACGTCGAGCTGTTCAAGCGTTGAAAGATTAATAAGAGAAAATCAATAATCCTGAATTAGCTGTTGTGTTTATGGGAGATTTAAATGAAAATTATCATCCTCGACGAATTCTTCGTGAGAATGGATATTCAGTTTCTGATCATTGTCCAGTCATGTGTATCTATGAAATTGGACAAGGACCTTATCTTTCCAATATAGTTCGAGATTTTTTTTACTTTTCGTTTACTAAAAAATAAACATTTCAAATGGGCAGAATAGCGAGTAAAGTCACAACTGGTGTTGGAGAAACGCTTCAATTTCTGAGAAATCTGATTCTAAATCTGCATGATGATACTTTGGGAAAAATTGAAAGACTTTCACAAGAAATCACTGAAACTCTTCAAATCATTCGACAACAAAGAGAACGTACAACGACGTTATTAGCAAACGCAGGTTTAGCATTGACTGCAGCTTTTGCCTTAGCTCTTCTTCTTTATTTAACTAATTTCTCCCCAATTCTTCGTTTTCTCATTTGGTCTTTGTATGCATTACTTTGTTTTCATATTTCGCTCACTTATTTTCAACATTCTCGACCAGAAACTAAGGTCATAATCGAAAGATTTATTCTTGAACAAGAGAATTATTCGAGAATCGATTTATCTGAAAAGAAATTAACTGATGATGATATGCCGATTGTAATTCAATTTGCAATTGATCAACGTAAATGCACAGAGCTTAAATTATCAAACAATTCGATCACATCCAAAGATGCAAAGATTCTCTCGCCAATTCTTTGGAATAATCAAAGTTTATTAACATTATACTTTTTAATTTTAATCTTTATTATCAAGCAACACGAAATCGTTGTATTCGATTATTTCCATAATCGACAACATAAAGATTATTTTCAACATCAAATGATAAACCTCTTGGATAATGAAACTGATTTGATCCTTGTCCTGCGCCATTTCCACCAACAACAACACGACCTTGTTTGCTTCCTGATGACCAACACATTATTCGATGATTCCCAGAATCAGCCACATAAACATCACCAATTTCATTCACTAGTAATCCTTGAGGGCCATTTAGTTGATTTAAACTATTTCCTTGACCTTGTCCACCAGCAACAATAATACCTTCATTTGCATCTTTATACCATTTCATTACACGATTATTCTGCCAATCTGAAACATAAACAGTTTCTTCTCGATCAATGAAAATATATGAAGGATAATTCAATTGATTGAGTTTATTTCCTTGACCATTTCCACCTGCAACAATTATTCCTTCTTTTCCTTTTCCTATTTCACCTTTTCTCCATACTTTCACTGCATTATTCCCCAAATCAGCAACAAATAAATCTCCATTTTCATTCATCATTAATCCCCAACATAAAATATTTTGAATGAGAATTTCTTTATCACCATTTGGATTTTGTAAAGACCATCGAACAACTCTTCTATTATCTTGATCACAAATAATCAAAGATTTATTGTTTTCATCGACAATGACATCAATTGGTCGATTCAATTGATCAATTCTACTTCCATAGCCATTTCCTCCTGCAACAATTGCTCCATTGTTTTCACCTAATTTCCATTTAACAATACGATGATTTCCCCAATCAGCAATATAAATATGTTGTTGATGATGATCGACATAGATCCCATAAGGTGAGCTGAGTTTATTTAATTTGTTCCCTTTTCCATTTCCTCCAGCAATTGTTTGTGCATTTGGTTTCCATTTGATATTTGATTTGAGTTGATGCCGATGATAAAGATTTGTTTGATGTTGAGAATGAAGAATTTGAATAGATAGTTTTTGAATAAATGTTGAAGAAGAATCTTGTTTAATTTCGATGTTGTTTGGTTGATAAATTCGTTGTTGAATTTCTTTTAATTGAATTTCTAATTTTTCTAAAACTTTTTCATTAAAATCTTTTTTTTTATTAATTTGTTGAATTTGTTGAGTAAAATCGTTGAATTGAGTTTGTATTTGCGGAAGATATCCGTGAATAGATTGCTGAACAATTTTTCGTTGTTCTTTAGCTGTTTGTTGAATTTTTTCGATTGATTTTTGTTCCCAAAGATTAATTTCAATAATCGCAGGATGATTATTCGGAATAGTTTTTTGTTGATCATTTAGCATTTGCACGAATTCATTTCGTTGATGTTCAATTTCATGAAATCGTAATTTTAATTCTTCTCGATGTTTCATTAAATCATCCGCACAAAACTGTTTTGAACAACCAGGACAAGGATATGTTGTTGTTTCTTCTTGACATGTAAAACATTTTGTTGAAAGATTTGATGTCGCCATGTTTGATATTATTTAATGTGAAGAAAAAAGGTATGGACACACGGAAATATACTAGTCAAATCTTCAACTAGGATTTTCGTTGACTTACGAAAAAATGTTTGATGATTATAAAAATAAAAGAATCGAGAAAGATTTGTGAAATTATAAAGGTAACCATAAAAGACTGAATGGTTCTCGATATTTGCACATGTGACATATAAAAAACATCGAGACAGCGAATAAAAGAAAAAAAAGAGTAACGAATGTTGTGTTAATCGTGGTGCGAAACAAACTGATAAGTCACAAGGTGAAATCGAAATAATCAATGAAAATAAATCCTTCTAAAATTGTTGAAACTAAAGCAGCGATCATTATTTTGACTGATTTATTTGGAAGTTTGATTTTGCAATTTTTTAGTTGAACAAGATACAAATGATATCAGACGATCTATTCTATTTCTATGTGTTGAAAACGATTCGATTTTTGTAACGAATCTATGAGAAGAACTCTAAAAAGTATTAAAATGAAATGGTCTTGGTATTTTGAATGAATATCCTGTGACACACCATGGTTTTGTTTGTCGACCATCGGATTCAGAAGCTGATTTAAGCTGCTATTTAATATTTTAATCAAACTCTTTAATCGTTATACAATCTCAGTTTTTGCAAATCTTCGGTCAATGTTTTTCTCACAGGATTATAACTTGTTCATCTCTCGTGTCAATTAATTGTTTTCCGTAAAAATAAAACGACAATTGTTTAGAGAGAGACTATTTTAGATTGATGTCAGAGATCCATCGTGTCGAAGAGTTAATGACTAATACAATGAAAAGAAGGACAAATTGACAAAAGACAACTGATCCCTTGATGGTGGTAAACCTTGAAAATTTCATTGTTTGATGAATATGTTTGTGTATCACATAATGGATCTTTAATGTAATAAGATATTCGAGTTAATAAACTAGCGACGATATATTTGAGAAAAACGTTTTTTTTAATCAATAATTTTACAAAAAAAAAGAAAAATATGAAATCAGTTTAAATTATTTTGACTTCGACGATGTAATTGTTGTTGTTTGAATTGATATTGATCCCAAATGACAATATCTTGTCCATTGAATATAATTTGACCATCCAATGAAGTGAAACTTCCATCATAAACTACTGCAATTATAATTCCGAATCTGGCTGTTCACTATTAAATACTAACCATGCTAGTTCATAAGCAGTTTCACAAATCGATAAATGTAATCCAACAGGATTCTTCGATTCTGAATGGTTATCAACAAATACTTTCTCTTGAGATTGAACCAATTCATTACGATTCGATTTCCATTGTTGAATTACATTCATCGCCGAGTCTGAGTCAACAATTATCATTCGACCATGAAATCAACTTTCGAACGAATAATCACCTCCCGCTCTACTTCGATTAATTTTTGAATAATCTATTAGATAAGACCAATCATACGTATGAGAGATACGCCCAGCTCGACATCGATAAGAATAATTCCGTTGTCGTATTATTCCTCCACTTCCAAATTGAAGAATCGACTGAAGACTATCATACCGATTCTCTTTACCATTAAAACAACCTTCACATATGCAATGTAATTGACACCATAATAATTCATCACTCGAACAATTAAATAACAAATTATTACAATTCGAACTTTGTTGATCTGAACAATTATTCATCGCAGTAAGAATATCGTGCAAACAAAAGTTTATTCTGATGTTATTTCCACTGTACACATGTATTTATATGAGAAAATAAACAATGTGGACGATCAGAAGAAAGAATTAAATCGAAAGTCATACGATCAAAATTCTCTTGGAGATTTTCAAATATTTGAATTTATTCATTAAAATTATCAAACAAAGATTCATTTGGTTAGATCGAGTCAAATTTATGCACAATAATATGAAACTGAACTTAGTATGAATTCATGCAAAACAAATTCATTTGATTTTTTTATAAACATTTATTCGACAGTTGAGATTGTAGTTGAAACCTTTGCGAACAACTTTTTTAAAAATATTCTTCAGATTATCTATCTCACACTAATAAAGAACAAACAAAATAATGTATTTGCAAATATTTATCAGCTCTATAAAATCGGTAGAAAAGTCCATTGTTAACGATGGTTTATTGAGATTTCAATTATATTCTACGTAGACTTGAATTTAATTCAAAACCACCGATAGGTTTCGATCTGTGGCGCGATATCCATATTGTTTTCATTGATATACTAATCATCGACTGCACGAGATTATATTTAATATTAAATCGAAAACTCAAATAAATTTCAATCGATTTTATTCTTCTCTAATTATATTGTTGAATAACAAATATGCCATCAATGGTGCACTAAAGAAACTAACGTGACAATCGGAGAAGAGAATTACGAACTTCAAAGATTTATTCTGGAACAAGAGAACTATTCGAAACTGAATTTATCAGAAAAGAAATTAGCTGATGATGATATGCCGATTGTAATTCAATTTGCAATTCATCAACGTAAATGTACAGAACTTAAATTATCAAACAATTCGATCACATCCAAAGATGCAAAGATTCTTTCGGCGATTCTTTGGAATAATCAAAGTGTATTAACATTATACTTTTTAATTTTAGTCTTTATTATCAACATTAAATCGTTGAATTCGATTATTTCCGTGATCGGCAACATAAAGATTATTTTCAAGATCAAATGATAAACCTTGAGGATAATTCAACTGATTTAATCCTTTTCCTTCATTATTACCACCAACAACAACACGACCTTCTTTTGATCCCAATGGCCAACACATTATTCGATGATTCTCTGAGTCAGACACATAAATATCACCAACTTCATTCACTACTAATCCAAAAGGATCAGATAATTGATTTAAACTATTTCCTTCGTCTTGTCCACCAGCAACAATAATACCTTCATTTGCACCTTTATACCATTTCATTACACGATTATTCCAATTATCTGAAACATAAACAGTTTCTTCTCTATCAATGAAAATATATGTCGGATGATACAATTGATTGAGTTTATTTCCTTTTCCTTTTCCGCCTGCAACAATTATTCCTTCTTTTCCTTTTCCTATTTCACCTTTTCTCCATACTTTCACTGCATGATTCTCCCAATCAGAAACAAATAAATCTCCATTTTCATTCATCATTAATCCCCAACATAAAATATTTTGAATGAGAATTTCTTTATCACCATTTGGATTTTGTAAAGACCATCGAACAACTCTTCTATTATCTTGATCACAAATAATCAAAGATTTATTGTTTTCATCGACAATGACATCAATTGGTCGATTCAATTGATCAATTCTACTTCCATAGCCATTTCCTCCTGCAACAATTGCTCCATTGTTTTCACCTAATTTCCATTTAACAATACGATGATTTCCCCAATCAGCAATATAAATATGTTGTTGATGATGATCGACATAGATCCCATAAGGTGAGCTGAGTTTATTTAATTTGTTCCCTTTTCCATTTCCTCCAGCAATTGTTTGTGCATTTGGTTTCCATTTGATATTTGATTTGAGTTGATGCCGATGATAAAGATTTGTTTGATGTTGAGAATGAAGAATTTGAATAGATAGTTTTTGAATAAATGTTGAAGAAGAATCTTGTTTAATTTCGATGTTGTTTGGTTGATAAATTCGTTGTTGAATTTCTTTTAATTGAATTTCTAATTTTTCTAAAACTTTTTCATTAAAATCTTTTTTTTTATTAATTTGTTGAATTTGTTGAGTAAAATCGTTGAATTGAGTTTGTATTTGCGGAAGATATCCGTGAATAGATTGCTGAACAATTTTTCGTTGTTCTTTAGCTGTTTGTTGAATTTTTTCGATTGATTTTTGTTCCCAAAGATTAATTTCAATAATCGCAGGATGATTATTCGGAATAGTTTTTTGTTGATCATTTAGCATTTGCACGAATTCATTTCGTTGATGTTCAATTTCATGAAATCGTAATTTTAATTCTTCTCGATGTTTCATTAAATCATCCGCACAAAACTGTTTTGAACAACCAGGACAAGAATATGTTGTTGTTTCTTCTTTACATGTAAAACATTTTGTTGAAAGATTTGATGTCGCCATGTTTGATATTATTTAATGTAAAGAAAAGATATGGAGACATACGAGTAATAAAGTGTTATCTTGTGAAGGAAGAAAAATGAATAAAATTGAATCGAGATTATTTTTTGTCATCATTCTTTTTGAATTCGTTCGTTATCGAAAAACATACGTAATTTCTTTCGTGTTTCATCTCTCTCCGATCTGTTTTCGTAGAATAAAAAAGTCGCATTCCAATAATTGTATTAAATCCGCTGCCTTCAAGCAACTAGAATTATCATTAGTTTACGAAAATATGTTTGATGATTATTAGAAATAAATGTGCAGAACATCGGATTACCAAAGAATAGGAAAGTGTTTTTATTGATGAATGTGATGTATCGGACAATGGAAAAGGCAAACGTATGAAAATAATGAAACTAAAAAAGGGTTTTGGCTTAACTGTTAAAAAGGATCGTTGTTTTCTTGAATAAATAATTCCGAATGTAATTAATTTTGATTGAAAATTAGAGCTGTAAATGCTGTGCATAGAGTTACACCGATTATCGTGTAAAGCGCAGTTGTCATTTCAGATGCGATTGCATATACTATTGGATGACAGTCATTTTCATCAGCGCCATTATCGAATTGAACATGACTTTGGACACCAGATATCCATTCAGCGCCAAAACGTATCCAAACGAGTTGAGAGAAAAGCAAAACGATTGACAAAATATTTGTGATTCGAAGAAAAAGATCACTCTTCTTTAAAAAACGAAAGGTTAATATCAGTATGTGAACAAGACTACAAATACATTCAGCACCATTAAGAACACCCTCAACACCCTGCTGCAACATCGTCAACGCTAAAAAATAGAAAATAGCATTTTATATCTTTACTGAATCTTTCAATTCAAAATAAAAACTCACTTTGCTTGTGGTTCGGGTGCGTCAATTGTTTCTTGTTCCGGTAGCTTTTCTTCGGCATTATTATTATCCATAGCGCTTATTATCAAAGATTCAAATAAATTTACGTATGTTTTTTTTTCTACTGTCTTTCTTTGTATTTCTAAGATGAATACTAACGGTTATTCATCATATGTAATGGGTATTTTTACCCGTCTTCGTTTAAAGATAATGTTTTGCATGAATGATTTCAGTAAGAAAAATAAATTTCAAACATGCATATTTACCAATCTTAATGTAAGAATAGCTTGTGGCAAAGCAGTTGACCGATGGTTCTCGATCGACTACCAGTTGCTAAAATGATTTGATAAGTAATACAAAATGAATCACAGTTGAAATTCGATTGTAGAGTGAAATTATCGAATTCGTCGATGAATGGTTGGTTCATCAAAGTAGAGAAATCTGATTGAGACATGCAACAATAAACACAGGTTATTGAAAAATCCTATGGGAAAGAGTAGAAACGATCTTCATCTTGGTCGAATAATTAACAAGAAGTGAATCAAGAGTAAATTCACATCGATCTCGTTGATGACAAGCCGGACAAAAACAAAGAACTGCGATTACATTGATATAACAAGTTCCACCATTATGACATAGACAAACACAAATTATTTTCTTTTTCAAATCAAATCAAAATAGTCAACAAATCCATTTCGACACCTCATTTTCATACGTTCATTCATCTTTAACCTTTGTTGTCTTTTATTTTCTGAAACAAAAGTGAACACGATATAATATAGATTAGCTAAAACATAACCGACGCCGAATCCTTGTTCGATATTCTTGAACTGTTTTTTGAAATTCTTTTTTGTAAAATTTCGATGGTAAAATAAATATGACAAATGTTAACATCGATGGAATAAATGTGATCAAATAAATACACAAATATAACCAAGCATCACTTTCTGATTCCATACATTTAAATAGATATGTTAAAATCAATCTTGGCAATGCAAGAATAACAAGAATAATTGGTGCTGTTAAAAGATGTTTGTGTTCTTCAAATTGTTTTCTCAAAATTGTTTTGAATATTTGATTTTTTTGAAGATTTTCTTGTTGACGAGATCGAGTTACAACTAAGAGAATCGAAGAAATGATATTACAGAAAAATGGACCAAAAAAGTGTAACGAATGAATCAATGAATTATAGATTTGAAATTGAGAATTATAACGAACAATACACCAAATTCTTTTAACTTGAAGTTCATCGTCATCATCGTCACCACTATCATCTTCAAATACCAATCGAAAATATGGATCATGAACTAAACTTGCCATTGTAATAGCAATCACTAGAAATATAATTCCCTTTGCTACATTACGACTTTTTTCTTTCTTGAATTTGGCTCCTTGTTTTGTCGTAACAACACGTTCAATAGCAACACATGCATTTAACCATTGATCTAAACTAAGACAAACTTGAACAAGATAATCTAATGAGTGACATTGCATTTTCATAAATAAGCCATTTGGTAAAATTTTCATTTGGGTTAAAAGAATAACAATAAACTTCAATTGAAATAGAATCATCAAAATAATTGATATAATAGGTAATGATAACAAATATAAACCACATCCAACTTCACAAATTAATTTGTTATGGAATGTTATCAATGACACGATGCCATTTGTCAATCCTATTAGAGTAAATACAAGTATCAACGCAAAGCTTGTTCGAATTATTGTTGGTTGACTGGAAAGACTTTTAATTGGGAGAATTTGTGAGCCTAAAATGCCTTCAAGTGATAATCCAAATCCGCTTGTTCGATGTTGACATCGTCGACCATGATAACATGGTTTACAAAGACACGCCGATCGCTTTGGACAAGATTCATCATCTTGAAAACATTTACCATCATTTTCACAAATACTCCGATCATCAGAACAATTATATTTGAGATTAAAATCAAATTTAAAACAATTTGATAAACGTTTCTCATAGAAATCATAACAAATACATAAATGTTTGTCACCACGAAAACAAGACAGATTCAATGATTGATTTTGACATGTTAAATGGTAATATTTTATTTGACGAATCAAATGCCATTGACGAATTGTTTCATTAAATAATTCATTCACATGTGGACAATTGTCAGATGATTCAATTGTTTTATTGATAATTGCTGATTGATTATACTCAGATTGAACATGTGCTAAATAAAATTTGTTTTCTGCTAACTCGACAAAAACTAGATAAAAACGTTTTGACCAGTTGATTGCGATGAAATCTTTTTGCAGTGCTATCGTACGAAAGCTAGACGATCTCGTTACTATCCATAGTTCTCTCGGATCAAACCTATAAAACAGGAAAATGATAAATATTGAAGAAAAAAAAAAATATCTATACATACTGTGGCGGCTCTTCTACGTGAATAAAATGAATAAAAACATGCTTTTGTTCTCGGATGATCAGATGTTCAAAGGTAAGATTAAGTTGAACATCTTTGTTTTCACAACGATTTCCACTATATCCACTTTTACAAAGGCATTGAAACTTTTGATTAGACATCAAATAATTTTCATCTGAAATACATTTACCATCATGTAGACATGTCGAATTACCATTTATTTGACATATTAAATCATTTAGTAAACAACGAGAACCATATCTATTTGGAGGACATAAACATATTGATCGATAATTAGGTAAAACACCAAGACATTTAGCATCTGATGAACATTGACAATCATAAGAGATATTACAATATTTTCCTGTCCAACCTCGATCACATTGACAAAATGTATAATTTTGAAGATTATTCAAATATTTCATACATTTACCATGAACACATTGGCTGTTCAAACAACTGTGATCTTGTTCTTCAGTTGATGGAAGTTGGATAAGATAAGCTAACCGATGAACAGGTAAAAATGGAAATTGAACTAGATAAAGAAAACTAGCTCGATGTTTTAATGTTTCTTTTTCATAAATATCAATATGAATTGCATATTCTCTTTCGGATTGTTTTGGTCGAGTTCCATAAAGTAAATAAACATTCAACTTTCTTGGACAATCAGTTGCAGATAAATAGGTTAGTTGTTCAGCTGACTGAATAACTTTTTCAGTTGTATTATCAATGAGTAAGATTAAAATCGCGAATAATATTCGATGAGAATCAGAAAATACTTGAAGTTTTAATGCAAGACTAATTCGTTGATTTTGATATTGGCATTGCGAACCGTAATAATTAGGTGGACAAAAACAGGATAATGTTGATGATTGATTTTTGTGATTTAATCGAATACGAACAGGTAAACCAAGTTGACAATGATATCTATCACGAAAAGATGATTGAATCGGAAATGAATTGGAAATCATTGTAGTTTCCATATTTTCTGTTGGAAAAACGTTTAAGAATGTTGGGAGTTCATTAACGGTATGGGATCTAAAACGAATATAATTCGAAGGAAGTATTTGTTTAACTCCAGGAAAAGACATAGAACAAAACTGTTCATCATCTCCATGTTCACAGTCACTGTTTCCATCACATAATTGATTGCGTGATATACATAAATGTGAATTATTGTTCATACAATGAAAATAATTATACGATAATGGTCTCGGAAATTTTGATGTGCATAATAATTCATCTGTAGCACCGAGACAATCAATATGACCATCGTTGATTTGATTACTGGATAAACAATTAACTTGAGATGTTTTCTTTGAAACACATAAAAGTTTGGGAGATAAACAATTAAAGTTCATTCGCTTTAACGCTGGATCAGAACAACCGATTTCATCTTCAATTGTAGGACAGTTCCATTCCTCGTTACATCGAGTGTAAAAATTATTACATGGCCAATATTGACATTCAGTTTCATCAGTATAATTTTGATCACCAATCGAGATGGGCAATAATTCAGAGTATCCATCACAAATACGTTCAAACAGTATATTATTCTCAAGATAACTAATCAATGTATTCCGGTCTTGGCCGATACTAACAAGAATACCAGTGCATTTATAATCGAGAGTATCCTGTGAACGATACAAAACGTATTTGTCCTCCCTGGGACACTTGTGATGTGTTTTGTTTAAGATATTTAAAATATTTGTATTAATACTACGAATCATATTCAAATTTTCATCATCCATGTAAGGACAATCATTGTTTTGGTCGAATAGACGATAAATTGAAATACATTTCGAAGAATTCATACATTGATATATTTGAGTTCGATTACAAATTTCACTGTTGTATTTAGAAGGACGATGATATTGTTTTAACAAACGTTTTAAAACGGTTAAAATACAGTTATGCAACAATTGTCTCGATGGATAAGAATACGTGCACCGATCAATTGGCATAATTGCTCCAACACGAACACATATTGTATTTCCAAATGATATCTTTTCTATATTCATAAAAAATGAATCATAATCAGTTGTCTGATAACACATATGAACAAATTGATAAGATATATTATTCCAATAAGGTGCATCAGTTTTGTTATAAGCGAGATAAATATTTCCAAATAAAACTGGAAAATTAGGATAAAATATCAGATCAGAACAATTAGTTTGAATAATATCTAAACATGAATTAATTTGACAAAATCTTTGACAAATTGAATCAGTTGATTTTGGTTTATTAATGAAACATATGACAGCTAACCAACAATGATCAGATGTTGTATTCGAAGAAACTAATTGTAGATGTTGAGTGTCATACATTAGTTTATCTCGACCTATCTCACAAGAATCTGTAAAATATTGACTATCACACATTCTATCAAGACATCGAAATCCTGCATAGTAATTATACGTACAATCACTTATCGCCGATGCTCCATTTCGGAGATAATCACTCGTGTCTAGACAATTAAAAGTATGTGTCTTATCATTATAAAAGATGTTTGGTATACATATTCCATTTGTGCATCGGTATTCATCATCATTACATTGATTTACTTCCAATTGCCAACAATCTTTTTCATCGATTCCATCATTCAAACAATTAATCTGTCCATTACAAATATCTGTCCAATCTAAACAAATTGATCTTGTACCATAATCACATTGCAAATGAACATAACAAGTTGATATCTGTGTGTATCCTTCATTTGAAAGAAACATTTTTTGAATTATATTGTATAATGTTAAATTGTGATAATCCAATGGATAATCGACCAATTCATATTGACATTGTGGTCCAAATCTTGGTAAAGAACAATTGTAAAATGTTTGATTTACAAGTGTTAACGAAAAGTTGTTTAAATAAATTTGATAATTTTCAATAAGACCAATAGGTGCTGACCAATGAAACAACTGTTCAACAGAGATATTCTTCTGTTTAAGTTCATCAAATGTAAACTTTGAAATGGTTTTATCGGTATTGATATGAAACTGCGATGGAGATTCACTAAGACAATAGAAAAAATTTTCCACATCTAATTTTTCCTTTTCGAAGCCCATCATTCCAACCATGCGTAAGCAGTCATGATAAAATACATCCTCATCTTCATATACTTCATCTGTATAATAAAGATTCAATTGAGGATGAGCATTTATCAAATGTAACAAGATCAAACTGACAAAAAACATTTTTATTTATTTCACTGCAATGATTTGTTAACGTTAAATACAAGTTAAAATGAAGAGGAGTTTTTATCTTTGTTCAAATTTAGTTGTTTGACGTATGTGAACATGAAAAAACGCATCTGTTCGAAAGTTTCTGCAATTATCTTTGACCTTCAAATTAGCAATTCATTAAAACAGAAAGCTATAAAAAGTATACAACAAATAACGGAATAATTCTTCCGGAGATCCATCAGTGATTTTTTTTGTCATGTAGAACGACTTTTTCCGTTTTCAGATAAAATTTCACCGTTATTATAAGAACAGATGTTATAGTTATTTCAAATTAGAATAGAAATATTTTTTACGCAGTCTTTTTATTCGATTATCTTACCGTTGAGTGACCATTTGTTAACAAAGATAAAAAAAGCATTTTTCATTTTAAACGAATAAATATTATATTCATAATGCACACTTCACTTTCTTTTAGATTTTGTATAGAAATAAATGAAAATATTTCCATTAAACAAGAATTACAACCATCTAAGGATCTTTTCACTTTTCTAATTACTCAAAATCTAGAACTAACAAAAAAAGTTGCAGAAATTAAAATACAAATGAATAATCAACAACAAATCTTCAATTAGAAATTCAATCAAAACAACATTTACAACTTGTTGAACATCGATTAAACAATTGGAGTGAGTTATTCGTCATTCAGGTCAACCTTTTCATAATAAAATCTTCTCGTTTTTTCAAAAATTAATTACATTCGAAATATTTTTATCACAGAATATACTCTATTTCGCTTCAGTTCTCAACAAAGAAGTCATTTTCATTTGCATTACTCGTATATTATTCAAAACAAAATATTTTTTAAATTCTTTCCTCCTCAAGGATTAGTAGTGAATGAAGTTGGTGATATTTATGTAGCTGATTGTTATAATCATCGAATAATGTGTTGGGTATTGGGATCAAAAGAAGGCAGTGTTGTTGTTGGTAATAATGAAGGGGAAGGATTAAATCAGTTGAAGTATCCTCAAGGTTTATCATTTGATGTTGAAAATAATCTTTATGTTGCCGACCTTGAGAATAACAGAGTTCAACGATTTTTTATTGATAAAAATGAAGATAAAACTCAAGAAACGTAAGTGGATGAAAAATCTTTTGAATTGAATATACGTGACAAAGTACGGATCCAGTGACACACGATGAAAAAAGGAAAGAGAACAAGAACTAACAATCAATGATTATCACGAACACAATACATTAAACCCATTTGCATGACCCATTGCTTAATATTACCATAAATTCCACAGATTCGATGATCATCATTGGGAATTGATAGTAATTGTGGATTTCCACCATCATTCGTACCAAACTATTGACTACGTCGTTGATTGGTAACAATTTGTAAAGCATCAATCCAAGCAACACTTCGCACCGCAAAACCTGTGATAAATTCATCATCTTCCAATATAAAATCATGCGGTACACCGCCTCTTTCGCCAAAAATGAGCGTTTCTTCTTCGGTAAAAAATTCGATACCATCGAGAGCGCGACCAGAATAGATTCGCAGTTTTGTAAAAGATTCATTATGAAATAAAACTGTTGTAGGTGAACCTTCATAGTATTCTAATTTCTTTGTTTTCCAAACTTTTCCTAGCGGAGGAACTTCTTCACCATCGATCAAAGTTTGAACATTATCGACGGACGCTGTTTGTCCATTGAGAGCAATAACATTAATCTTTATTTTTCCTTCTCCATCAGCATGTTTTCGTAATTCTTCTTCAGAAATAATCACTTCATAAACCCATTTTTGTCCACAGTTGAATCCGCAGGCAATGCAAAACATGGATGTGCTCGAAACCTTAATAGATCCAATCGATGCCATGCACATTCGCTGCAATCCAATATGTATCACCTTCGAAATCGGTACCAATGTAATTCGTATCGGCAGGTCGTGTGTTCATAAAACTTGGAATTATTTCTTCGAATGATGCTGGCCAAGAGAAGAGAGTATGACAATCAAAGATTAATGCAGCGACATAGTTTCTTTCGGAAGTAAATCTTGAACGAATAGCTTCTAATGCAATATTCAAAAGGCTATACTTTGTTTTTCCATCTGAATTATGTTTGGTTCGTTGTGGATTACGAATTTCAGCAATTGTATAATTCGTTTTCACGACATGAACAATGGCTGTATGTCGAAATGATTGATCATTCGAACTCTAAACTATCAGCTTGCCAGGATTCATCCAAACGAAATGAACGATGACCGAAACCATTCGAATACATTTGTGAGCCTGTGTACGCTTGCCAGAAATAACCTGTTAATCGTAATTTTTTAATTGCTGTTTCTAAATTGGGTGGATGCTTTGCATCGGGAGTATCATCATAAGTAAGTGGAGAATCAGATCCAACGATAATACATAAATGAAGAGGAGGATTTTGTAATAATGGAATCTATTTGACTGTCCAAGATGATTTCCATTGATCAATACTATTATTATCAAATGTTAATTGGATTTGATTTTTACCAGGTGATAAATGAATCAGTGCTTTAAAATGTCCATTTCGTACAAGAAATGATTGATTTGGAAAATTATTATTATGAGCTGAAATTACGATGGTACCATTTCCATTTGATCCACAAGTTCCTTTGACCAGAAGAAGACGAGAATGAACTTCGCTATTCGATGGATGTGAAGTTATATGCGGTGAGTAGTTCGAACTTGTACCGTATGTTAAATCAATGTGTACTATCAATAGAACGATCAACCATTGCATATTCATCATATTATTCTCTTTCTTTTATCTCTCGTTGCAAACAAAACTGAAATTGAGGCCAAATTTGAATTCGTCCTGTGACTTATACAAAAAAATGTAATAAGTATTGTAATTAGAAATCGAGAGAAAACGTATGTACTTAAAGATTATAAATTGATACCGAAATAAAAAATGAATAATATTTACTTATGAAATCTGATATCAATATGCTGAAGTACATTTGACCTACCCATTTAAAAATCAAACAAGAAAATTCGAAGTATTGAACGAGTGAAATTTATTTTTCATCAATTATATTTGGTTTTTGTTCGTATTTGTCATTTAATGAGAGAAAGAATGAAATGTTCATACTTTTTCCATTTATTTCGGACAAAAAATGGATTGTCATCTCATATTCACAATTCAATCACTTTCACGAGTTCAATATTTAGAATTTTCTTGTTTGATTTTTAAATGGATAGATCAAATGTAATTCAGCATTACGATATCAGATTTCATCAGTAAATATTATTCATTTTTTATTTTGGTATCAATTTATAATCTCTAAGTACATATACATTTTCTTTTATCGATGTGTGTGATCCGTTTTAAAACGTTATTTTTTTAGTTCTGACTGGTTGGAGAAGAGGCCGACTATTACAAAGACTAACATTCAAATGATCGCAATCGAAAAGATCATAAGTAGTAGTTAGGTCAATACTTACAAAGAAAACGAACTGGAAACTCGTTGCTTTGTAAAGAGAGAATATTTACTTATATACGCTACAGTGTTCAACATAACATTAACATTAATGTCAATTGTTATACTCAGATTTTCTACTAAACATTCATTATCTATCGCAAAATACAATTGACCATAATAACTTATACCATCAATTCAAAAGAGAGAAAGAAAAAGAAAGAACGTTTTATTTTTATATTTCATAGCTTATGTTCTATTTTTGAGGGTGTTCATTAACATTATAATTTTCAATTTTAATCTTTATTATCAAGCAACACGAAATCGTTGAATTCGATTATTATTATAATCGGCAACATAAAGATTATTTTCAACATCAAATAATAGACTGATTGGATAATTCAACTGATTTGATCCTTGTCCCGCACCATTTCCACCAACAACAACAACACGACCTTCTTTTGAGCTCAATGACCAACACATTATTCGATTATTATTACTATCAGCCACATAAATATCGCCAACTTCATTCACTAGTAATCCATAAGGGCGATTTAGTTGATTTAAACTATTTCCTCTTCCTTGTCCACCAGCAACAATAATACCTTCATTTGCACCTTTCAACCATTTCATTACACGATGATTATCTCCATCTGAGACATAAACTGTCTCTTCTCGATCAATGAAAATATATCTCGGATAATTCAATTGATTGAGTTTATTTCCTTGACCATTTCCACCTGCCACAACCATTCCTTCTTTTCTTCTTTCACCTTTTTTCCATCTTTTCACTACATGATTCTCATAATCAGAAACAAATAAATCTCCATTTTCATTCATCATTAATCCCCAACATAAAATATTCTCAATTAGAATTTCTTTCTGACCATTTGGATTTTCTAATGACCATCGAACAACTCTTTTATTTCCATAATCACAAATAATCAAAGATTTCTTCTTTTCATCCAAAATTACATCAGTCGGCCAATGCAATTGATCAATTCTATTTCCTTCACCATTTCCTCCTGCAACAATTTCTCCATGATCACTTCCACTATCTAATTTCCATTTAACGATACGATCATTTCCCCAATCAGCAATATAAATGCATTTTTCTTCATAATCGACATAAATTCCAAAAGGATACTTAAGTTGATTTAATTTGTCTCCTTCTCCATTTCCACCAGCAATTGTTTCTCCATTTTGTTTCCATTTGAGATTTGTTTTTAGTTGTGAAAGAGGTAAAATTCGTTTATCTTAACGAGAGAAGAATTATTTGAATTTCAAAATGAAAAAAAAATCAAATTATCGATTAAACTTACGTGATTTGTCGAAATTCTTTGTAAAAGATTGGTTGATTTGTATTTGTATTATTTGCTGATTCAAATTTTTGTCTAAAAAAGCAAACAAATCGAAAAAAATAGAAAAAAATTGTGGTAAAACCTGTCGAAATGTTAAACATTTGTTCATCAATTGAAAGTGATTTATTTTGTCGGTTAACTTTAATAAAATGTCGAAACATTTTGGGATGATAATCGATAAAAACACGAGTTCGAGTTTTATTGGTTAATTTGAAAGGATTTGATAAATGAGTTGTGATTAATTCTCCATCGACATTAACTGTTAAAATATTTCGATCGGATGTTGATAACAAATGTTCAACATGTAATATTTTCATCATTTTTTCAAAAGATCGAATAAGTGAAAGATCAGATGGAGGAAAAATACTTTTGCCTTCATTTAATTGTAGTTGATCAAGTAAATGACGAAAAACAATTGGATTGAAATCCAAAAATATATTTTCATGATCATCATGATGTAATCGTTGTTCCCATCGACCATTAAATAAAATCGAAAATAAACTTTTTGGAAGTGAAATTAAAGTTTGACGAGTTGTTGCAACTATTTCTCCACCAACATTCAAATGAATAACATCACTCTGATCAATTCTTTGATTCAATGTTTTTTCACTATTGAATTTTTCTCGTTCGACTTCTAATTGTTTTTGATCTTTTTCTAATTTGTCAAATTTGTCTCGAATTTCTTTGACAATTTTATCTAGATCATATTCATCTATTCCACGAATATGATCAATATGAATCAAGAATAAACCAAATAAAATCAACTATTCATACAAAAATAAAGAAAAGAAAAAACAAAAAGACGAAGAAATGTCTTACTAAATATCGACGAAGTATCATTGTTTCAGCTTTGTTTTCTCTACGGACAAATATATATATTCTTATCCGAATATGTTGACAGATTTGGATAACTTATTTTTTGTTTTTTTCTGTAATAAACGATGACAAACATAATAAGCATTGACAGTGGATATCTTCTTAAAACCTAAATAATAGCTTGTTATTTCTCAATTTTGTCTCATCGTCGCGACAAAAAAAGAGAATTTCTCATGATATTTTGATTTTGATTTCTGATTTAAAATTTTTATTCTAATTTTTCGTTGATTTGGCTCAGATCTTCGGAGTTTATATATCTATACGAAAAATGTTTATTTTTCAATAAAGTTATCGTTATTTTCTGTCCAATATGAATCACATAAGTTTATTAGCAACAGATAAAATTAAAGAAAAATTTCAAGTTTCTCAATATGATTTAATCAACACCCTCACCCTCAAAGACTTTATTTCCAGGAAAGATATCGAAACGAATGTGGATCATCTTCAAAAGTACGTGCTTTACTTTTCGGATTGAAACTGGGCAAACCGTAATTTTCGTCGGAATGTATCGTTCGAAGATGATCACCATTCGGTCTTTATTGATTTGGCCAAGCATGTTTTTGTCTCGTCTCATTCGTGACACAGGCGAATGAGCATCGAGATTTGTCATGATTTCATGTTGAATTCTCGTCAACTGATCGTCCAAATTTGTTCCCGTTAGCAACACGCCCGTATACTCGAAAAGATTCTCGAATGGAATCGATTTGTTTCCATTGTAAACCACGAGATTGTCATCTGGCATGTCGATTTGATTCATAAATAACATAACTGAGCTGCCATCTGCTTAGTTGGGCGAAAACCAGTTGTCCACATTGGTTCTTATCTGAATTGCCATGAATAAGCAATTTGAGTTCATCTTTTGTATTAACAGTTCGATTTTCTCGTCTGTTTATATAATTTCGTAGATAGTTACGTGAGTCACTTGAGCCTCTCTTTTCTGGATGCGTATTCAGAGCAGCTTTCTTCAATGCTCTGGCTCTATCTGCATCAATCCCCAGTGTACGCAAATTCTGGTTAATCAATTGGTCTTGATTGTCGTCGTCGTTTTCATCTTTATGTTTACCTTGAAATACTTTATTAAGAATTGATCTTTGATGATTGTATTAGTAAACTTAGTTCCCAATGCCAAATTTTCAATTATCGCTTCCTTGTTAATAGACTCGGAGTCTTCTGATAAAGGTAGTTGTTATTTTTCGATGTTTTAATGACTTCAATGGTGATTTCTTTGTCTGTTTCGATACTTAATGTGAATTTTGGAATTTATACCTCCAATTCCAGGTGCCACCTGATGACGGTTGATGACTATCAGGCCATGATCCTTGTAGTATATTCCACGGGTTTCCGTTAAATATTTTGTCAAAATCTCCATGGGATTGTAGATTTGGTGTCTTGCATGAATATCCCTGTGCATTTCCACGTTTCCAGGTTGTGCAAATCATACCGTTTCGATTGAAAGTAGAACTATCTTCATTATGTAAACAAAGATATAAGAAAATTTAAAAAAGGTCTCTGTCAACTAACCTGGATCAGATGGAGCTGGAGCTGCTCTATTAGCACATTTATCATTCTGAAAATGACAATATTTTTTCAACTATCAGTTAATTATTTACCAATTGAATATTTGATATCATTAATGTCCAATTATTTCTTATATCTCTCGTAGTTCGCCAACTATTTCCAACATTTGGCGGCCAAAGATCACTTTCATTGACACCTCCTGAAAAAAAAAAGAACAATCGATAATAAATCTTGATCTGTTTCTGTACATACCACATAGAGAGAAAAATATCGGTCTTCCAGTCGCATGATCGAATATTCGACTTCTGCCGGTCTACCGCCTGTATGCTGACAAGTATCCATTTTTAAATAATCTACATTCCAACTTGCATAAGTATTTGCATCTTTTACTTCATAACCAAATGATCCCGGTCGACCTTGACATGTCAGAGTACCTCTAGCTGAAAAATAAAGTGCACTATGTACGCAATTACTATAGATTCATATGTACGTATACCTGTGTAGAGACCAAATTTGAGTCCTTTCGAATGAACATAATCGACGAGTATTGGAATACCACTTGGAAAAGTAGTGGGATCTGGTTGAATATTCCCTTGAGCGTCCCGAGTCTTCTGCCAACAATCATCAAGATTCACTTTAAAAAAATAATCGTTAAAATAGACTCATCTGTTTACGAATAAAACACACACACACACACACACATACCATATTGATAACCAGCTTTCGCTAAACCTGATGCTACAATGGCATCTGCTGTTTTTCGAACGATATCCTCATTAATACGACAACGAAAATGATTCCAACTATTCCATCCTTTATTTAAAATGAATTAATTATTTCTAAAATCAAAACTATAAAGACACATACCCATCTGTGGTGTTCTTCCTAATCCATTATTTAATGAATTAGAAGTTTGAATGAAAATTAATACGTAGAAAACGAGTGTAGAAAACATTATTTCATATTATCGTCACAAAAAGAAGATAAGATGAGAGTTCACGTTCTTTCTGCATATATTAAAACTCTTTATCTATAACAAATCATTTATTCATGTGTTAACAATATGAAATACAAAAGTGGACATTTAAGAAGTGTATTGTATTATTGAAGTGCTTGTTTCGAAAATTTCTGATTCATTATTACATTGACCTGTATTTAAAAAAATATATACTCCAAAGTAAGAGACCGTAAATATATCTTGATAGCCGTCACTATTGAAGTCAATAGCAGCGATATATTTATTATAACTGCTGATTTCTGATTCAAATATTGTATATAATTCAAAATTTCCATTTCCATCACCGAAATGAATGATCACAGTATAAGGATAATACGTAGTGATTACTAAATCAAGATACCCATCACCATTAAAATCACTGGCAGCTAGTGGAACATCAGGCACACGAGCACCTTTTAATTTTAATTTAATTGTCACATCAAAAGTCCCATCATTATATCCGAACATCAAACCAATTCCCATTAAATTCATAAAAACTACATCCTGTTTCTTATCGTTATTAAAATCATCAATGAGTGCCGATAGTATATATATATTTCTACTTATTAGAGAAATTTTCGGTGTATCAAATGATCCATTCCCAGAGCCGAGAAATGTATTAATACTGCAATCCTTAGAATTAACAACTATTAAATCACCATAATTATCATTATTTACATCGGCAATTCTAATTAACATTATTTGAATGTTTATTCGAATAAAATTATTGACAATTATATTTTGTGCAAAAGTTCCATTTGCATTTCCGAAAATGACTACTATCGATGTTAATGGTAAACAGACAACAGTGAAATCTAAGAATTCATCATTATTTAGATTGCCAATCGATGCTCCATAGATACCATCCGAGCAATTGTCTACTACGAATATTATTTCATGAAAAGTTCCATTACCATATCCGGCAAGAACACGAATACTTGGTAGAGAATCATCTGCTAGAACAATGTCGAGCAGATTATCATGATTAAAATCAGCAGTAGTAGAAAAATATATGTTTAAACTAATTGATTTCATCAAAGTAATAATCGGTTCACCAAATGTACCATTTTCATTTCCAAGTATTACAGCCACTCCATCGAAATTGTTAGTGATCGTATAAGCTATATCCTGATGATTATCGTTATTGAAATCACCAATAACAATTGGCGTCATACTATCATAAGATTCAGGCATTATTATTGATATTGGTTCGAATTTTAAATTACATGCTAACATCAAGGAAAAAAAATTCGTCGCAAATTTCGTATAATAAACATTTGAATACTCACGTGTCGTAGCAGATGTAACTACTGTTGATACTGTAGTTACATTTGTATGCAATGTCGATTCTGTTGATGAAACTAACAAATAGATTAGATATTTTCAATAGTCAACAAAAAATAATCTACCTGTTGCATATGTAGTGGCTGAATGATTTGTATGACGAGGAAAATAAATCGAAAAAACAACAATACATACTATCAAAACTATGGTTAACAAGCAGAATAATAGAAATTTGAAATATTTCTTTGCTGATAATTCATTTGTCGGATGAATTATAGTTAAACGGGTTCTTCGATTTCTTTTCATTCTTAGAGCCAATTGAACTAATCGTGGACAAATCCATTTGAGAACAATTGATAAACCACCTTGAAAACCAAGTATAAGAGATATTAAATAGATCAAATTAACTCTTTGTACATAAGTATATGTGCATAATTTAGGTGAACATTTTCGATAATATGGCGAGTAATTCTTTGTTATCATCCATTGATCAATGAATAAATTCTCAACTAATTCATTGATTGTACGATGAATTTGAGATTGATTTACCAAAGGTTGAAGAGAAAATGTATAATTTGTATATTGTTTAATTATATTCACACATGAATCATTATAAAAACATTCGAGAGTCGAAGAAAGAAATGATTCACTTAGTGTACAACCAATTTTAAGACCTTGAATAGGAATTTGTTCTAATGAATTCATTTTAATGAAATAAGCTTGACTTGTACAGTTCATATTTAATGCACACAGACAATCATTATCATAAATTTCACTTTTAGCCTCCGCGACACTGGCAACTGTCACCTGCCAATCACTAACATATCTAAAATTTGTTCCATATGCAGATACAATAGCATTACCAAAATTGATATTGCGAATCAAGAAAAATATTGCATTTAGATTATCCGGAGCATTTTGTCTTGTTTGTTCAACTAGAATATCGATACGTTCATAAAAATCAGATTCAAATAACAAATCTCTCGATATGAATAATGTTGAAAGAAATTGTTCGATTGAATTGTTAATCGATTGAATTGATATTTGACATAATCCTCGAAGATATTGAATATGAGATGATATGTAACGACGATAATCTTTTTTCTCATATGCTAAGAGATCGGATGATAAACTTATTGCAAGATTTTTGATTATTTCATTTGAAGTAAATGAACTTGAACAAATCTCATGAAATATAGGCTTAATTTCAATGAATTGACCATATGTAGATGAAATCGATGAACAAGAACATTTTAATTGATCACCATATTTTTGTACGAGTTCATTATATCTTTCAAATGATGGTTCATTAAATTCTTTTGTCATAATCTGTTGCTGAATAACAGTATATAAGATAAGAATTACAGAACAAACAATTAGTAGAATGAAATAAAGACGAGTAGCCATTCGTCCGTAATATTTAGCTGTTATTTGATCAATATCATTACGAAAAGTATGACGAGGAAAAACATTTAAATTAATAAAAACATCATACAATGTTTTTAGCAATTTTTGTTTAAGTAATTTCAATCGTTCACACAAACTGATTTGATTATCATTATTATTATTATTGTTATTTTCTTCTTCTTCCTCTTTTCTATGAAATATCGACATTAATTTCATAATAAAAATGACTAAATATGGTGCAATTAAACGTATCGAAATCATAAGACCACCAATCATTGAAATAAATAAAACAATAATTTGAATGAGACTATTTGTACGAACTCTCGTTTGAAACATACAATAATTTGGTGAACATAATTGATAGAAATTTTCGTATGAATAAGATGGATTCCATTGTTCGATCATAAGATTTCGCATAATTGTTGAAATTGAAGTATTTCGATAGAGATTAGTTGTTGTAGAATTATATATAAGAGGTTTAGCATTGAACCATACTGGACTGGCTTCATTTATCTCAAATATTGGGAACACACTGTTAATATTCCATACGTACGTTTGTTGTAAATAATTTCTTGCAATATCAAAACAAATTGAATCAGAAAAAAAACATTCAAGTGTCGATAATAAAAGAGAATTAATTTCTGAACATCCAAGAAATGAATCAGGTACAATATAAGATATACGATCACTAGTATATTGTATAATGCGTTCGGTAAAATCAATATCAAAGATCATTGACAATGTTTGACATTCAGGATTCGTAGGACAATAGCACTTGCTCGAGTTCGTATTGTTGTCTCCAAGACTATTCAATGATAGTGTAATCTACAAGTATTCATCGTCTTTAATTACCTACGTAGAAAAAAATCGTGCATACCTCGACTAGTGAATTATTATTTGTTGCATTGGACTCAATAGGTTTTACAGAGTAATAATTGACTGCTGACATAAATGCAGTAAAACTTAACATGAAAGGTTGATCAACTTGTATGTGAAGATTAACTGTATCAATTAAATGATGAAAATAAACAAATGTTGATTCATAAAATTGAACGAGGATCTTTTGTATTTGTAAATTAAAATCTTTTTCGATAGGTGCATTCGAAACAACAAATGATTGTAATAAGAATTCATTCACAGCTATTCTGATCGTTTCATTAGCTAATTGACAAAGTTGAGATAATAAACGAAATTGTTTATAAGCTCGATTACGCCAATCCATGGCAAGAAATTCAGTAGTACATTCTTGTAAAGTTGATATCCATTCATCTCGAATCAAATCACTTGAACATATTTGATGTAAAACTGGAGAAAATGACATAAATTCATCGTAAGGTAATGCCATAGTAGAACAAGGACATGTCAATGTATCGAGATGATTTTGTTGTAAACTCTCATAAGTAGCTAATGATGGATTGGAAATACTTGTTGTAACTATTTGAGTATTCAGTGAATTAAAAACGATAAGAACAGTAATCATACTTAATAATAGAATCAAATAAGTATACGTATTTAATTTTTGCTGTTTGATTTCATTTTCCGTGCGTTGATTGGCAAGTTTATATAGATTTAATTGTTTTATCCATTGAATACATTTTTGTCGAGTTATTGAGTGATCTTGAAACTTAAATAGAATATTAATAAAAAATGATGAAATTGAACGAAGAATCAAAATTAAACCACCATATAAACTGATGAAAACTGCAATTGCAGATGAATAATCAATGTTGTCTGCTGTTGTCGTTGTATATGTGCATTTTGATGGATTACAAGTTTGAAAATATGCTGTATAATTCAATGTTGTTGTCCATTCATTAATGAAGAGATTTGATAAATAATTGTAGATTGTATGATTTGTTCTATTCAAATGTAAAATATAATCCGATAGATTTAAATTCATTTCATTGAGAGATGGAAAATTATCATTGATTAATTGAAGACAATCAATTTCATAGAGACAATCTAATGTAGATTGAAGTAGAGATTCAAATGGGAGACATCCTGTAAAAAATCCTTTCACTATTTTTGAATGTTCGGTGTCATTCTTCCAGCTACTAAATTGAAAAAGTGAAATGTAAGAAACATCTGATGATATGCCAGTTGGCACAAGTATGTTATCAATTCCGCAATCAAGAGTATCTATTGGTTTATCGGGATCATCTTCTATGAAATAAGTAGAGTGTGAAAGGAGAGTGTCAGCAGATTCGATCATATTTGAATGTGACATTAATGTATTTGTACCAAGAGCCGTAACAAAATTGTTTGATTGAGTCATAATTCGAAAATAGTCAATAAATGAAAGAATTCGAGTCGATGAACTGCTTCTGTAGAATTTGACAGTAGCATTAACTTCAGATTCAACTTTGAATTGAGGAAGCAGAGAAATTGTAATCAACTGATTACTATTCAGATTTGCCTCATTTTTCGACGTAACGTCTTGATAAAGTGCACAAAGGCTAGATAAGAGTTGAAACTAAACAAACGAATACAGATGAATTACTTTTTTTTTCTTAAAAAATCATACTTGAGAACTAGCTGTTTTTCTAAAGTCTCCAACATCATACGCAGTTCTATTGAATATATAGAGTGCGTCTATCCATGTTTTGCTAACAAAGAAACTCGAACAAACAGGATGAAATTGTATTGTATTCGAAACGAATTGTTCATACGATATTGCAATTGTCGAACATGGACATGAAAGAGTATCACCATGTTCTGAGTAGAGTTTTTCAAATTTATTCGAATCAATATTATTGACAACAATGGTTCGTGCTTGAAAATTCATTAAATTAGCATAGAAAAGTACATACATACATACTAAAACCAATACGATGTACAATCGAGTTGTATATTTTTGATATTTAACAGTCATTGCAGGATCTCTTGGCTCATCATCATAATCATTTTCATCAGAAATAAAAAGATTATAATCACTTGCTTGAGAATAAAGCGATTGAAATATTGATTTGATTTTTGTCGTCATTTATTCAATATTACAGAAAAATTTGCTGCAACTTTGTATTGAATTATTTAACATTTAAAGAAAACGTTTTTTTTTCCTCTCTAGATAATTATACTGACGTTGTAAATTAACTATGAAGAAAGTGGAGCGAAAAATAAGCTTGCTAAGAACCCTTGAATTTTAATTTTAAAAAATTCTAATTAGTGAAATGATTTCACTGAAATCATTCAAGGGCAAAAATCAGTGTTTCTCTTTCTCTCATATCATCATGAACAATTTTTTTTTGCAAAATCCGATATAGCAGTAATTTTCGTTCACTTAGACTCCGAATTTTCTAAAGATGGACTAAAATTGAGTTTTTTTTATTTTAGATGAAAATAAAGCGTTACAATATTAATTTTTAGCTGATAATATATATATATTTGATTTGTTATTCTTTTCGAGTGTGTCTGATTTCTTATGTGTAATTGAATGCCACCATTGAGTAATATTTTGATAAAATTTATGAAAGTTGTAGGTTTAATTTATTTGATACGTACAAGTCTGTCTACTTCAAAATATGGTGTCTGTGCTTCTCTAACAATCCTGAAGAATGGAGAACAGCAACTTGCACTTGCCCATCTTTTCTTAAAAATTATCTTTGTGAGCACTTCATCGGAATCTCCATTCGACTGAAATATTGCAAACCTCCACCTGAAGCAAAAACTGTGACTGTGGAGATTGGCACCAAAAGAAAACGAGGCAGACCATCTAAGGCTAGAAAAGCTTTATTGCTACAATAGTATATTAATTGCTCATTTCTCTATTTATTATTGTCAAATGTTGAAATAAAAATTGGAGTTTTTCTTTTTCTTATTGCTAAAATATGAAGTTAATACTGCTATTTAATGAATTAATTATTACCCATTTCGTAATATGTAATTGCTTAAAAAGGAATTTTTTATTGCTCATTTCTGTATTTTTAATGCTCATTTAAATACCAGTCATTCTTAATTGTCATCGAGGTGAACCAATATAATGAGTAGAAAATGCACGTTCTCTCTCGCTTTTATGTACATGAGCAATTAATTTCATATAAATGAATATTACAAGAGAACAATAAGATATCATAAAGGCACACAATATTGGAATTTGATTTGTGATATGTTGGATAAACGGTAACGACATATCGATATAATGCTTGAATTGTGTAGTTTGAGGTCATTTTCAAGAGAAAATACTGTCATTCCAATAGTATCGAATGCGGATATCATTGCTGGAATACATGAATGGAAATAAATCATGGTTGAATAGCTATCACCAGTTGTACACGATCTAATGGCTTCAAATGATCCATTACCATATCCTTGAAATATAGTTATACGTATTATTACTACCAGAATTAACAACAGCAATGTCTAATTACGTGACTTTCAAGAAGCAAGGCAAAGTATTAAAATTCCTGTAACCACCGATATAATAAGGAAAATAGTGATTATAAAATAATATTTGTTTGGAGATTTTATGCAGAAATAAACTATTCATCTCCTATGCATATAAGATGATAAATAAATATCTATTAAAAATGTTAAAATATAAGAAAAAGATCGTACATAAAAAGAGAAATTGGTTTCGATTCTCTCCATTCGACGACTTCAAGAATAGTATTCTGTCGCCAATGACATCTTTTTAGAAGTCTCTTGATTGTTTTTGAATAATTCGATGATCGAACTTGATCAAATATGAATGTCATTTTTTTTATTTATCTATAATAGAAATAAAAGAAATTTAGTACCAGTTTCCTGTTTATTTGACGAACAAAGTATTTACCAGGCACTTTAAACGGATAGGGTGAAATAGAAAACAATTGAAAATGAAGTAGAGCAGCAGGTCCACCGCAATTCACCCAAGTAAAATTTAGATAAGAATGTTCTTAGTTATTAGTTCAAATCGAAATGATATATAAATCCACAACAAATAGAACGAAAAATGATATTTACTTCTGCTATCTATAGACGATGTATGATTCTTTTCGCGCACTTTCTCTTGATTATCTTGGTTGTTTTGTTTCTAGTAAATAGGTCAGAATTGAGAACGAGTTTTTTTATTTGATAACTCTCATCTTAAAAATACACACATGAAATACTCTTTATTTTCTTCTTTGTAAAAGGTAAAAAAGATATAGAAAAATCAATAGAATTATGCCATTGTCATGAAAAATTGAACACACGAAATTTCACCACCCGTAGGTGAAACAAATCGACCAGTTACACGAAAGTCTCCTGTGTATATTGTGCCAGGGAAATTAAGACCAATAATGATATTATTTGCTGTGTAATTGCCTGGCGGAATTGGACAGTTACATGGAATATTACCATTACCATTGAGTTTTGGACAAATTTTTGTCCATAGTTCACACATATTCGGATACATACATGATCCAATTTGGTCTATACATGGAACTTTAACAAAGAAACTGGCAACTTTCTTTTCCATTACGACTGCAAGCTAACAAAAATTATTTTGATTTCGAACAAATAATTATGAAAATGTGCATACAGAAACATCGCTTGGTATGGCTGATGTCAAAGTAAACGTGGTGCTTATTGAAAGATTGCCTTGAAACAAAAGGAAAACTCCAACTAAACTACAGTTATTATTTAGAAATAAAAATTTTTACCGGGTAATTTGGCTGGATCAGGTAACATTGAAAACGAATGAATATGAGCAGGTTTACTAGTGTTATTGCAATCTTTCCATGAGAAGTTTCCGTATTGTGACATCTATGAAATCGATATAATGAATCGGTAATTTCTTTCTCCCCTACTCACCGCTTGACTCAAACGATATGCTTTAATATTACTCAATGTGCAAATGAATAATGCGACACAACTAAGAAATAAATGTATACGAACGGCCATATTAACTGAAATGGCCGTAAGACAACACTGCTTTTATATATGCATTGGACTAGATAAAAAAAATGCTTGTTCGAGAAAATGTGTCGACTTATCAAACAGATTAGAAGAACACAAATAAAAGTATCTCGGTCAAATTAAGAACGAACTTTTTCGACGACAAAAATATTGATTTCTTTCTGAATAAAATATACATTTATGAAAATGTCAGCTGTATAATGTCGATGTCACAAGATGTTGAACAAGAATTCCTTTCGTTCGGTTCTTTTTTTATTATTTATGGATTCTTAAACAAACAGGAAACTCAAGTGTTTCTTTCTTATTGAGCTGAGTTGATCGTTTTTTTGTAAACGATCAATCAATGATGTTTTATCGTCAAGAAATCGATGGACTACGAGTAATTGCTCTGTTACCACTTATTTTTTATCATGCTGGTTTTATGTTGTTATTTAGTGGAGGTTATGTTGGTGTCGATATATTTTTTGTCATTAGTGGCTATTTGATCACGTCGCTTATCGAGGTAGAAATTTAACAGAATACATTTTCAGACGCATCAAAACTGACCAATCGAAGACTTTCACTTATTGGCGATAGTTTTGCACAAGAATTCATGAATATGGCTATGGAAACAAAGAGTTTGTTTGATTATGAAATATGTTGTTATTACATTCGAT
>Ga0209935_1001702_pt1 | contig 32123 bp, 41 predicted proteins | sample ThiBio_1000_plan_2_FD_183958 | JGI IMG/M metagenome (GOLD analysis project Ga0209935, IMG submission 183958) | Wastewater bioreactor microbial communities from Cape Town, South Africa - Thiocy_cont_1000_plan (SPAdes) | ecosystem: Engineered > Bioreactor > Thiocyanate-remediating >...
GACTATGGAGGTGGCGATGACTTCGGCGGTGGTGACTATGGAGGTGGCGATGACTTCGGGGGTGGTGACTATGGAGGTGGCGATGATTTCGGAGGTGGTGATGATTTCGGTGGAGGGGATTTTGGTGGTGGAGACTTTGGCGGTGGAGATTGGTAAATATTCGGTGTCAAATAATTAGCTGCTACTGCTTATTGTCAAGTATCTGTGTATATTACCAATTGAAATGAAAAACAAAAAAAAAGACTGACTTTCTTCTGTTTTGTTTGGCACATTCATTATATTAATTAAAACTATGTTCTTTGTTTGTTTCTTTTTCTTTTTCAGTACACTTATTCATTTTATTTTTTTGATGTACATTGTTACAAATCGTAATTCACTGTCTATTTTTGTTTCTTCAATGATAGAATATATTAACATCAAAAAACGAGAAGGATTTTTGTGATGATTTATGGGTTGAAAGACATGCCATAAATCGTCAGTAATAAATTTCAAAATTGAAAACAACAAATTCATTCAATTGCGTTCATAAATAATACATAAAGTATCAATCAAGAATTGAGAATAATAAAAAAAACAGTTGTTAAGAGGGCGCTGATTTCCAGTTATTCTCCAATGGATTTCATTGGTCGATTAACAAATGACACGGTTTGCCTTCTTCTTCTTCTTCTTCTTTTTTTTTCGTCAATTGGCATATCCTTTACATTCTCAAAATTTGATCGTCGTTTTCATCGTTCGAAACAAAATTTCAACGCGAGAATATTCGATTTGAGAACAGTATTATAAAAAGTTGTGTTCTTGAAAAAATGGCTTCGACAAGTACAACAACGGATGACTCGACATCTGCATCATCAATGTCAAGTTTCGAAAAACGTCTTACACTTGTTAATGGTACCCAGGAAAGTGTTCAAACATTATCATTATGGATACTCTATCATCGTTCACAACATGAAAGTCTGATTAAAACTTGGTTTAAAGTTTTCAAAAAATCGAAACCATTACAACGTCTCACATTGTTCTATGTTGCCAATGATGTTATACAAAATGCGAAAAAACAAAAAGCTCTTGTTTATCAAGATGCATTCAAACCGTATTTGAATTCAGCAATGAGTTATGTCAAAGATAATTCGATTAAGAAGAAAGTTCAACGAATCTTGGAGATTTGGCGTGAACGAGGCGTGTATGATGAAGATTTTATCGGTGAATTGTTGAAGAAATTGGTTGGCACGGAAGCATTCGAAAAAGATCAAGAAGTGACACGTGTTATTGCAGAATTTCAAGTAAACTTTCTCGTGTTTGTTCGTTGTCTGAAATTAATTTTCTTGTTTTTTTTTCAGCCAAAATCTTTGTGCGAATCATTAGGCCGTTTTAAACAGATCGAGAGCGAAACTTTAGTGAAAGAACAAATGATAACTAATGATTTGAAACTAATCGATGGAATGTCGATTGAAAATGTTCGAAAATTGAAAGGTAAATAAATTTTACTTGGAAAATAAAATGACGTTTTGTTCGTTTGTAGATAAAGCCTCGACGGATGCGTATCATGTTGAATATGAAAGTAGTCGAGAGAAATTTCAAGACTATGTTCGATATTTCGAACGTCTTGTAAAAGAACGAAAAACGATCAAACAATTTTGTGAACAAGCAGAAATTTTCTACGAAGCACAATATCAAGATGCGAATATTGTTGTTGAAGTTTGTATTTAAATGAATCAACGAAAATAAATTCATTTTCAATATTTTTCTTCTGTTAGGCATATAAAAATTTCGGAGATAAAGTTGCAACTTTGAAGAAGAAATTAGATTGTCTCATTCGAGATTTACCACATACAGCATCACCACATTCACGAGATATTGTTAATTCTCCGGGCAATACACCAACTGATTATCGACAGACTGATATGGATTTATCTGACAATGAGGAGACGAATTGTAAGTTCAAAGTTAACCAAAAGTTTCACATTGATGAGTTTTGTTCTTCTTCTAGCTGGATCACCGGCAGATCGACAAGCCAGTAAATATTATCGATTGTCAAGAGAATGATTTTTTTTTGATTTTTTTTCTAGTTGTTCGAACAACACGTACCGATCCACGAAGTAATCGTAAACAATCACATAATCGTCATCAATCGTCACAAGATTATTTCGTTGATGCTGATGAACGTACACAAAGAACGAATTCAAATTCATCATCAATTGCCAATGGAGAAACGAAAACCACGCCTATGATCGATGTTAATCTAATAACAGACCTTTTAATTCAACATTCACAATCAACAGGCTTCGAAAAAAGTCTCGAAATGCTAACACAAACTCTCAAACAATTAACAGAATCGAATGCACAACAGTCTACAGTCGCTGCATCATTGCCATCACAGTCAGCGAATCCTTTTGAAAGCTTACTAATGAAGCGTTTACAACCTCCAATTGCTCCACCGGTTTTACCTCCACCCGTGGCACCACAGGTATGGTTTAACACAACTACGCCTCCTCAAACATTTCCAGCTAGTGTACCACCATTTTTCCCACCGAATAACCAACGATCAACGAATACATCCGTTGATTTTCATTCACAACAACAATATCCAAATCAACGCAATTAATAAACATTTCTTTTGTTTTGTGTGCGTGTTTTGTTTTCTTTTCTTTTTTCATATATTTGTGTTTACTATGCATATAAAAAGTGTAAATATATACGTAAAAAAAACGATGCAGATCTTCAGTAATGTCAAACTTCAAACATCTAAGTTTCGACATTACTCGAATTGAATACAATTCCTTTTTTTTCGTTACGCAATTGGCAGTTACTACATACGTACGTACATAGAGAAGATGTGCAAAAAAGAAAAAGAAAGATGAGATAAAAAACATCGTTTTACTTAATTTCTATTGGTTTTTACTTGAAATTTTCAAATGTTAAAGAACAGGTTGTAACACATATCTATTTCGAGCACGATAAAATCTACTCGTAAGAACAGCCTATGATGCAAACTAGTAAAATAGCACCATCAACAAATGAATGTCAAAGTTTGTTCTATGTGCTATTGATTGCTTCTGTTTTATTGTTTCTTACTTATTTTTTTGCTTATTCAAATACAAAAACTACTGCTTCAAGTACAATTCCTATTACATTTACGTTTCATTATCGACGACGACCAGAATGTTCATGTTCAAGACCTGAATTACCTCGTTTAGCGTTACCTATCGATCAAGTATCTCTTTGCAATGATTATGCAACACATCGAGGCAAAAATCAACGTATTATTGCCATTAGTTTATTTGGTCCTAAAGAAAATAAAATGTTTAATTTCCAGAAGACTTTAAACTTTCTCCAGGCGCTGATTAATGACACAAATCAAATTTATTCAGATAATTTTACACTTCGTGTTTATCATGATGAAACAATAAAACCACCAGATGTTATATGTCCGATAGAATGTGAACATCCAAATGTTGACTTCTGTGATATGTCATCGAAATTATTTATTCCGCCAAAGATCTGGCGTTTTATACCAGCTGCGGATCCACTTGTTGATATTAGTAAATATTATTGAAAATTCGAGTTAATTGAGAAAAAATGATCGTTTTAATTTTAGTGATGAGTCGTGATCTGGATTCTTCGTTGACACAACGTGAACGAGCTGCTGTCAACGAATGGCTTGCTTCAAATAAATCTTTTCATTCCATGCGTGATCATCCTCAACATGGTGTGCCAGTGCTCGGCGGTATGTGGGCTTTTCGCCCGCCGTTGAATCCGAAAATCTCTCGTATGTTTTACGATAAAATTCATAACAAAGCATTGATTGAAAAGTATGGTGCGAAAAATGATCAAACATTTCTTGCCAATGAAATTTGGCCACATGTTAAATCAGATGCTATTGCTCACGATAGTTTTCTTTGTAAAACTTCTTATGGTCACAAATCAGTTCCATTTCCCACACAACGTCAATTTACGAATGATTCAGATTGTTTTATTGGATGTGTTCGACCTTGTTGTAGGAACGGAGTAAAACCTTTCGGTGAATGTCCAATCGAATGTCGTCCGAAGGATCATCAAGATTGGATTTATTGTTAATACAAATTTATCAATGAGAACTAATGTTATTTATTCGAATTTATTTCAAAGAAAAGCGAAATGAAAAGAAGTTTCTTAGAGTACAAAGATTTTTTCAAGTTCAGGATTGCTTTTACATCTAAATGAAATCAAAACAGAAAATTGTTGAGAAATGTAAAATAAAACGAATATTTCGAGAACCCTTCTATGAAATGTGTCTTGCTTATTTTTTCATTTTTTTCAAGACCAAATTTTTTAAAAATCTCCGTTGCTGTTAAATCAATAACGCTCACATCTCGTTCCGTACGAGCCAATTTTTTCTACATCAAAAGCCAAATCTCAATTATTGAATTTTTATTCAAAACAAAAAGAAAATCTCACGCCAAATCCTAAGAATTGTTTTATTTCATCATAACTAATATATCCATCATTGGATACATCCAATCTAAATCAAACAAGAAATACTTAATCTTCGAATGTAAACAACGAATACATACAAACCAAAACCTAACTCAAGTTTTGTATCTAAATCAAGACCATTTTTAATTGTTGCAATCGCAAGAAATTCACTGAAATCAATGACATTATCGTGATTTTTATCGATTATATCGAATATAACACTAGTTGAATAATTTAACAGATCGAATTTCATTGAAAAGAAGATTTTAAACAAACATACTTAGCTGCTCTACCATCGGTATCCGTCGGATCAACGAATATTTTAGTTAACTCACGAAAATGTGTTCGATCTACTTTTCCAGTTGAAGTTATACTTTTAAAACTCTTTCAAAAAAAAACAAAAGAATTCATTTCAATAAACTATTCAATCACTCACAGAATAAGCCAATCGAATTTCTAATTGTTGAGGAAAAGAAAAGAATTAATATTCCCGAGTAAATCTCATTTCTTTACCTTCCTCGCTCAAATTCGAACTTTTTTTAAGCACGGCAAGTTCTACAATGAATTCGAAATTCAAATTTCAACGAAAGTATATTTCGATAAAACAAACCTTGATCAGAAAGTTTATCATTTTCACTACCTTTTGATTTCTTATTACCCATCGTTGTGATAGCCGAAGTCAATTCGAGCGTGAAATATTAGAACATAATTATTCATTCGTAACAAATCCACGTAGATAAAAGTGTGAATAGAAATTACTCAACCTTGAATTTGAAAAACAAAGCGTTTTGAAGGATTGTTTGTTTGCCTGTACTTCAGTAAGTAATCACCATCTACTAAGAAAAACAAACGAAAAGATGTCACTTGAAAAAGAAAAAACGAACAAATTTTAAAATGAGTTCAAGGTTGTCAAGGTAAATCTCTTTTCAATGGTCATTTGAAGATCATTTTCAAATCGATTGATTCGAATGGCAACGAAGGGAAGTACCAAAGGCGCGAAAACGCCTGCCAAAGGTGGAACAGTCAAGACACCGGGCAAAGATACAGTTAAATCCGATAAAACATCTACGAATAACATATTAGAAATAGTGCCTGGCAAATTTAATGAAACTGATTGGACAACATTATTAGAAAACGATGAAACTGAAGATTATATTGCGGATATATTCGATGATATGTGGACAAATGCATCGAAACAAATTCAACAGATTTATATTCGTAAACAATTAGTACCATTTACTGTGACAATGGTTGAACAAGCTTTAACAAATGTTGTTCGGGTAAAATAAGAAATTAAGATTTTAAGAAAGAGTTTTGTTTTTGTTAGTGGACATTTGCCGAGCGAGATGAACCAAAACCAGCTGATGGCGATTTCTGGACGGAAGATGATGGTTAGAAACAAATTCAAAATAATTTCTTTGTTTTTTTTCTTCGAAAAGAATATTTATAGAACCAATTGCTTGTACAATGGATAATTGGGGCGAAGGTGTCGTTCCAAGTTGTCGTGAAGAACAAGTTACAAAGTTGATATTCGACTCGAATTGATTTGCTTTTCGATTTTATCATTTTTTAAAATTTAGTATCGAAGAAATACCTGCACCTATCGATGTTCAAACACCAGATGAAATCGATCAACTACCACGACCTTCATCGAGTTCATCACAATCTGATATTACCAATAAACAGCCTCATTCAGCAGATGAACATTATGAATTTCTATGGGAAAAAGAAACAGTACCACAACGAAAAGCTTATAATCATGACATTCTTGTTATTGATACACAGCCACCTAAAGTAGAAGAAGTTTTACATCGATTGAATCGATGCTTTCATTTTCGATGTCTAGCTTGAACCATTAGCTGATTTATTTTCTTCGGTACAAGCTCAAACGAATAATTCGTCATTGGATTCGACACCTCCAGCGATCAAAGTCAAACGTCGACGTTTCATTGCGCCAAAAGTGTCGTCTCAATTGGGATCGGATGCTTTCGCTTCGATGACGAATATTACGGATACGACTCGAAGTATGAAAAAAATCGAATCGAAATTATTCGAAGATCAACATGTCGAAGATATGATTTCCAAAGCGCCGTTTGCTGCTCAATCAATGCTCAAAGTTTGCGAAAAAAAAAATGATTGTTTGATTTTGTGATAATTGTTTTTCTTTTTCTTCTAAAGAGTATTTTAAGTCGACCACCAGGTTACCGTGAACTCGAATTAGACGATTTTGGAAATGTTGTTTCGATAGCAAAGCTTGATCTCGATAAAATAGCACCTCGAAAGTTTGTTGGACTCGAACTTTTGACTTTTTTCTATTGTTTTTAATTGAAGTGTTCGTGTTCAATGTGATATTATCAAACCACGAAAGAAAAAGATGGAAAATCGATCTGTACCCAAACACACTCAATCATTAAAAGTCTCTCGAACGGATCCAAAATTTGCTTCTGTCAAACTGAGTTTGTTTATATGATTGAATAGTCCATTTTACGTATTCCGTTGATTTATCTCCTATTTTTCTAGTTCTTCCCGATCATTCAACTGCTGTCGGTGATCTTATTCAACCGGTGACTGGCGTTTTATATGAAGATTCAAAAACTAAGAAAGGCGATCCTCGACGATATCGAGTAAGTTTAACTCTTTTCATACAACTAGAATATATATTTACATGGATATTTACTAGAATGGTATGTCGAAATATACAAGTTTTATCGATGAGAATCATCCATTAAGACCCATAGCTCGTAAGGGTGACTTATCTGTTCTTCAATCGGCACATGAATTTCTACGTCAGTCGAAAGATCATGACAATGATAATGATACGAATCAGGACTCACAAATTCCTAAATTACATCGATTAACTCGAATACCACCAATAATGTCGCCATCGAGTACATCCTCCGTATAAAGCTTTATTCTATTTCAATCAAAATCTCTCTCTCTCTTTTCTTTTTGCTTTATTTTTATACAATGAATATAATCTCTAGTTTTTTTTTCTTTTGCTTCTTCTTTTCTAATCATTCTCAACAACGAATAAATTCCAAAGATACGAAATAATTGCATAACATCATTTTGTAAAAGAGAATCTTTATTATTTTAGTAATAATGATGATTAGTATCATTCTTTTCACATCATATTATACATATAAATATCAGTTCGTTCGTTTTGTTTCTCGTGCCTCCTTGACTTTCTATTTTCCAGAACAACTCTTTTATGGGCTCGTATGATGATGATGATAATTGTATAACGTGTGCGCGTCAGTCACTTGAAACGTAAATGGCAACATTCTTCTACTCTTTTCTTGTCGTTTAGTATAATACAGAACTGTCTCCTTCAAAAGTCACCCGACATATATGTAACCCTCCCATTCAACCCATCGTTTTTCTTCTTCTTCTTCTTCTTCTTCTTCCTCTTTTGCCGTATCTATTCTTTGCGTCGCCATATCCGAGCAGCGACTGCTGCTGCTGCTGTTGCTGCTCATGGGTGATGTCAATCATCGTTGTGCACATAAGAGGAAAAAGAAACACGTACACAGTATATATCGTATAAATGCTAAAGAAAGAGAAGACATGCAATAAAAAAGAAGGCTGTTGTTGTCTTTTTTAATATACCGATACTGCGACACACGCATATCCAGTAATGCATGTACATCTCACACTTTTTGTCGTTTTCTCTCTTCTTCTTCTTCTTCTTCTTTTCCATACGCGTTATCTCTGTTTAGTAGTATCTATCGACGACGGGTGATGACGAGAAAAGAGCGAGGCGAAGATGTTTATGGATGCATGCTCGGTCAAACCTTGAATATGATGAAAGCAGTCAGAAGAGTAATCCAATCAACTGTACTAAAAAAAGAAGAAGAAGAAGAGTAGAACAAATAATGCGACAGTGATGGTATTCTTGATGTCAGAGGAAACAAAAAAAAGATCTTAAGCAAATCTACACAATGGATAAATGATATACATATATGACTGGAAGAAATACTTTAAACTAACATTTGTTCTAATTGAATATAGATCATTTTTGTTGTTGTTTTCAAGAAAAACTAGGCATACATACATATTAAGAAGATAGTTTGATATAGTTCGTTTTTTTTACACTCAAATTGCTTGGTTATCTATTGTCATCATTATATTAATACGATGAGATAAGCCGAGGATGGGATTTTTTCTCACATCCATCCATCTATTTTGTTTTGATTTCGTAACAAAACGGCAAACGATTCTAGTTGATGATTTAGTCATTATTCATAATTCTATTATGTATTGGTCATTGATTTTTCTGTTATTGATGATGATGATAGGAAGAAAAAGAACAGTGAATTTAGTCGTCATCACTTTATGATTAACTTAACCAAAGGAATAAATCCAGTTTCTTTTGTTATTCTACTCATCTCATTTTGAGGCTTCTTGTCTTCTATGAAAAGACAATGTTGATCGACTTGAATGCTTGTCATCTCATTTCATAGAATGCTTGACTCGTACATATACATACATGCAATTTAGAGAAGGGAACAATCTTTCAAGGAAGCGCATACACACATACATATACATCAAGGATTGTTTCTATGTGCGAGTGACGAAAGTTAGTACAGTGATGTAACGATAGTATGTATTAGAGAAAATTTGTGTGAGAGAAAGATAGAAGAAGAAGCAGAAGAAGAAGAAGAACAGAATTGTACAAACGACAAGCTATGGAAGCAAACAAAAAAGAAATGCAAGATTATGCAAGTCACTCGAAGAGAAAGAAAAAATAAGAAGAAGAAGAAGAAGAAGAAGAAGAAGAAGAAAAAGGAAAGAGATCGGGAAAAAATTGTCTTGTTGTTGTTGTTGTTCTCATCATCACCCTCAAAGATCGGGCCCGCGCGCGCACGCGTAGTCGTAGCTTTTTTTTTGCTTGATATTCGATACGGAAAATGTATCATCCTGGAGCGGTTCTATTCTACTAACATCATCAGTAGTAGAATATCAGCATGAATAGAACGACGATGACGACAACTAACAGCATCATCACGTGTGAATGAAAAAAGATCATAGTACATTATACACAAACAAAGAATATAAATTTCCGAAAGCTCGTTCCCTATTTATCCTTCTCAAATTGAACTAATCAATTACTCCCTATCTCAACTCAATATGTACACATTTAATACTACAACAAAAACAACAAAAACAAATCGATGTTCTTTATGTTATACACTCTTATCGAAATATCCGGCAACAACAACACATTCGAACACTGGTTATTCATCCTCAAATCGTCGATATAATGCAGCAGCACGTTGTTCGGTATCATCGATCGAACGATTAATATCCTCATCTCGAAAATTACAAAAGTTATGGCATAAAAATGCCAATACTCATGTACATCTCCGTTCGATTTGCTTTCGATGTTGCGAAACCATCGGACAACTCGAACAAATTCAAAATCATATCGAACAATTAAATCACGAACAAAATCTCCTTATGAATAAAATCGAACATCATCTATTCAAACGTGCATTAGTTTTACAAGGACAAAAACAGCAAACATATTCATCTCATTCATCTCCAGCTAATCACCAAGTATTGAAATCGACGATTGTTTGATATATTTTCTGAGAATAAACCTTTTCTTTAGCAAACTCCAATTGATGACGATGATGATGATACAGAAGAAGGTGAAGAAAAACCTCGAACAGTAATTAAAACAAATGGCCATGGACATTCATCATCGTCGATGGTATCAACAACGACATTAGTTGGTGCTAAACGACGTAAATCGAAGATAGCACATAAAATCAATATTGAAAATAAAGTAATACCAAAATTTCACAAGTTTTTCTTGAATTAAAATTCTCTTTGTCATAGTCCGGATTGCTCAATCATGTTTCACAATCGAGTCCTTCAATTTCACAATCAATGGCAAAATATTCTCCGAGTCTTCTCTTTGATTCTCATTCATCGAAACATCATCGATCAAATCTATTTTCATCCGGTATCAATGGTCATAATCATGATTTAACTAATCTTGCATTCGGTTCAGCCTATAAATCATTAGCTTTGCCGACATCAACAAACGTATCAGCAGCCACAACACCACCATTTATCGATCCAACAACTGGTGCTTTAATTGCCATTGTTTCTAATCCTCATCATGCTGCTTTACTTGCTCAACAACATCAGCAAATGTTTAAACCATTATCAACAAATACAATCGATGAACATGAACATCTATCAACGAAATCTCAACAACAAATACAATCACATCATCCGAAAAAATTTCCTTGTCTTCTATGCGGACGAGACTTTTCCAATAAGTCGAATCTCAATCGTCATCACAGCATTGTTCATGTTGCCATTCGAAATTTCGAATGTGCACGTTGTCCGAAAAAATTCAAATTAAGACAAGGTCTTAAAACGCATATGCAACGTTGTCACGGTGTCAACACAGATGAACCGACGTTTGTTCTTCAAAAACATCATCATTCATCATTTGCTCAATCAAAATAACAATTTAAACTCATTGATTTTTCTCTTATTCTCTTTCTCTTTCACTTGAGTTATCTTTTCTTTTTTTCTATTCTGTTAATTATTTAAACCATTTAAGTTTTACTCGAGTTTTTTTTTTATCTAATAAAAGAAAGAAAGAAAAAAAATATTCAATTTAGCCATTTGCAAACTAATCGAGTGAAAAGTCAAGTTGATATGGAGAATCATCGAACACATTTCTCTCGATTAAATACGGAAACGTTCTCAGATTCATTCAAGCAGTTGGAACCAACACGAGTTTTTTTTTCTTCTCTTTTTTTGGTTTTATTTTTCGATATAATAACAACAAAATAAATTTCCACACACACACACACACACGCTGCGTTTGTTGTCTATAATGCAAAAGAAGAAGATAGAACGAACTGTTGAAAACTGAAAGAACAAAGATGAGACATAAAGTCACTCTATTGAAAAGAAAAAAAAATAGCTTATTCCACACGCACACACAAATGCAAAAGAAAAAGTCGACAAACGAATGTCAATCATATGTTAAAAATACGAAATATTTTCTCGATCACTGTTGTACAGCTACAGACAAACATATCTATATATCGTTGCATCAAACCAGAAGAAAGAAAAAAAAACGAACACAAATATTATGTAATTGCATGTGAAGAAAAAAAAATACATGGACACGCACAAGTAGATATTTATATTTATATAGAAAAAAAAATGTATAGTGTTTGTTATTATTATTATTATTATTATTATGAAGAACTGAAAATGAACAAAGAAAAAAAAACGTACACGTAGAATATTGGTGTGCAGCCAATGTGTAGCTACGAACCGGAAGATTGCATAGAAAAAAAACGACAAAATACTGTTATTTGTATGTACGTATGTGTATGTGAGTAAAAATACGAAAGAAAAGAAAAACTGAAACAGAACAAAATGTTTATGCTCAATGAGTTATTAATATTCCGCCAATTTCCGAAGCGATTCTATTTTGGAAAAAGAAAAAAGATGAAATCATTCAGCAAGAGAAAAAGATATATTTTACCTCGAATGAATTAAAAATTCTGCCAATTGGATTTGTTCAGGTGTACCTGAAATAGTCACATGACGATCTTGTGAACCTTCGTCTAAATCAGCAATTTTGATATTCGCACCAGATGCTTGTCTAAAATAGGAAACAAAAAAAAAACTTAAGCTATTCATGTCGAACGAATATTAATTTACCGTATTTCCGAGATTTTTTGTCCGCCACGACCAATTATACAGCCGATTAAATCATTTGCAATTGTTATTTCACGTTGAGATTGTAGAGTTGCACGAGTTGCTGGAAGACCATTCGGCATCAGAGGTGCAACTAAAATCAGTTCAGTTTTGTTTTCATTCAATAGAAATCGTTTGTTTTTACCAGCTGGTATCGGTACTCCGGGTGCTAGTGGACCCAATGGAGCAAATGCATTTAACTGAAACAAAAGTCATCATTTATATTATTGGCTCATTTATCATTATCGATGTTTTACTTCATTCGGTGGCAAGGGAATAGCGAATTGGCCTTGAACTTGATAGGCTTGTCCATTAGCAAATATGATCGGCGCATGAACAGGTGATATCATCATTTTGGGTCGATATGGAACAGTTTCACCTTTGGGTGGTGACTAAGTAAAAGAAATTCAATGATAATATCGAAATACAAGTAGTCGTTTTGTTCCTACCTCGAGCATAATCTGGCAGATTTGTCGAAAACAAGATTCGATTGATTCGAGTTTTCCTGAGATTGTAACAGCGCGTTCGGTTGATGTTGGTAACATTTCCGATGCAACTTGAACAGATGCACCTGTTGTCTAGAAAGAAGATATTCGTGATTCGATTTTTGAACAAGTAAAAGTCACACGAACTTCTCGTATTTCTTTGATTTTTGCACCACCTTTGCCTATGATCGAACCACATTGACTGGCAGGAACAACAAGTCGTAAGGTTATCGGAGGAATTGTCGTGCAAGTTTGTTTTAAATCCTAGTAAAACAAAAAACAAAGACAAGCCCATGAAATCATATTTTCAAAATATTCAACAACAAACATCTTCAAATTTTTGACAAATCATATCGAATGCTTTCGATAGAGTTTCGATTGTTCCAACCATAGTTACAATACGTTCCGGTGTCGTACCATCACTTATATTTATACGAGCACCACTCTATAGAGAAATACAATTTTTTTTTAATTTCAAATGCAAGACGAAATCAAAATTTACTTCTTCTCGAATTGATTTGATATTATCACCACGTTTGCCAATGATACTGCCGACTTCCTTTAATGAAACAAGAAAAAATGTTATATTTCAATTGATTTCGTTTGCTTTTTTTGAAATCTTACTTTGCCTTGCATTAATAAACGAATCGTGAGAAAATTTTCCATTTCACCTGGTAATTTCGTGTTAACTGGCTGCGGATTAACATTAGTCAATTGAACAATTTGAGGATGATGATATGCTGCATTATCCATCATCATGATTGTTGAATTTCGTTCAATAGGAATAAATCTTGTTTTCAATGGAAAAAATTCAGGGTAGGTCGGTCGTGAAAATGTGTAAAAAGCGAAGGGAGAAGGGTACCTAGAAGAAGAAAAAGAAAAATAAACGTCAATCTAATTATTCGAAAATCTCTATCATCTTTCATAATGAAAAAGCAATCCTTGATTGATTCTATTTCATATCTCGGGTATCCTTCTTTCCTTTCCGGATGAAGTAGCGTTAAAAATGAGCTGTTAGCACCCATCATCATCATCAATCGTTCTCTTCGTTTGCCTTTTTCTTCTCAACTAATTTCTCTCGTTCTCATTCTCGTTAATAGCTTTATATTTTTATTGAAAAACTCTAGAGAGAGAGAAAAAACCGAAGAAGAAGAAGAAGAAGAAGAAGAAGAAAAACGAGAACCATCAATATTTTACTATTGCTCGTGTTAATAATTGATTATGACATGATCGGTGAACGATTAATTCTCTCTTTCTATTTAAAAAAAGTGATTTTTTTTGTTTTATCAAAGAAGAAGAAGAAGAAAAATCTGCTTGAAATTTCCAGATAATCATTCATCAACATGTGTTAAGTGTTTCGCAAGAAGCTCATCAATCGAATATGTTTGATATTAATTAACAGTTGGATCTAATGTTTGTATAGATGCTACGAGAACGAGAAGTTTTAATTCGAGATAAATTTGATCGGATAGTTCGGAAAAATAAATGGCATAGTCATTAAAATGAGTATGTCATGCAGAAGGCGAATACGTATGACTCGCAAAAGGATGTTTAGGGATCTCAATTAGTTGCTTGCGTGACGAGAGAACATGTGTATCATTCCATGAAATCATGTGCGTGATGTCAATTAGACTCTCGTAAGTCAAGATAGATTTAGCTACGTCGAACAAAAAAAAACAAAGTAATTCTTCTTCTCCTCCTCCTTTTGAATATGATATTTTACTTCTGTCGGAGTAATAAAAATTCACATTTGAAGTACGAACTAATCTATTTTTACATAAGATCTTTAAAAACAAACCTCTTGTTGTCATATCTTTTTCCTATATCACGTTTTTTTTTCTATATTTTTGCGGTATACTTTTATTCTTGCTAGTAGCGATGTGTCGCACATTTAACGCACATATTATGTTATGAGTACTAGAAAACTCTCAACGGATACTAATCTCTTTTCTCGTCTTTCCTCTTACTCTTTGTTAGACGATTAAATGAAGAAAAGAAAGAAAACGACTGATACAAATTGCGGATGAGCAATAGAAAAAAGTCTCGCTACGATTACGTTTTTACTCGGTTATTGAAGAAATAAGATAGAGGAAAAATTATTTTCTCCTGCCGACATTAGAATACTCAAATCAACGATGCTCAAAGAATATAATCTGATTATACACGACGAGCACGACAAGAAGCTAAATACTCATTCTTTGATATATAATGAAAGACTTTAACTAGAACTAATAGACAACTCATAGTAAATCTCAACTAGACTATAGTATTAGCATATCTTTTGTCGAAATTCTCTCGATATACACAGGAAATAATCGTCGAACAAACACTTTTTAGCGAATGTAGTTTCCTGCATTATTTTAGAACGGATGAAGATGAAGAGAGAGAGAAGGAGAGACCCATCCATTTAACTCGTATTCAACGATCAGTGATTGAATTGAGTGGCTCATTTCTTATTTTCTTTTAAATTCTTTTCTGCATAATTTCATAATGTGACATGAAGGTAGAGAGTTCATTACCTGTATTAGAAATGGAAAAATATTATTAAACGAAGTCAAGAAACTGAAAGAGAAAAGAATAAGAAGATTATTCAATATAAAATAGGACGAAGTAACTGGAAAGAAAAAAAGAAGAAGAAGAAGAAGAGAGAGAGAGAGACACAAGGAAAAACGCGAGATAGTTCGGCCCGTTAATCAACATCTCATCTTTTCCTTCTTTTTCCTTTGCTTCTTCTTCTTCTTCTTAGTTTTTTTTCTTTTCCTTGCACATTTTCTTCTTATGTCACTACTACCACTACAACTAGCATTGCTTCGCTCGCTATTGTCAGAACAATTTTCACCCTGACGTGCACGCACAAACGTCGTTGTTCGCGCAAGCAAAAAGAATTATCGTGATACGATCACCATCAACGAATATACGGCAAAAGCGAGAATTGCTTGTTCCAGCAGAACTAATTGATGTGTGTATAGATGTTTTCGGTTTAAATCTCATCTACATACATACATACATATATAGATTTTCTCAGAAATGACAAAAGCAGACAAGACGACATTATATGTCTAGAGATGTTATTTGAGTTCATCATTTCTTTTCTTTCGTATATTGTTAGATGTGGAAGAAAAACGTTTTTTTTTCTGCTTTCTTCGTCATCATCTTCTTCTTTTTCATAGCTCGTCAAATGACGTTGCCGATAGATAAATATATATGTTTTTCAATGTGGTATTAATTTCAAGAAAAATATGTAACATAAATGAAAAATTAGAATTCTCCGAAGAATATTTAACTCGAACATGTCAAGTCTGTTTATCGTTATTTTGATAAGATGAAATATCGACCACGATGAATACTCAAACGACGTATCTGTTGGATAGGATAGGATAAATCAAGGCAAAAGGGAGAAAAAAAAACGAGTCAATAGTTAACTATCTGTTTAACTGTTAATTACAATTTTCTCAGATGATTTTCGAGTTCCTATTGTACACGAACAGAACGACAGTTGTGCTTCGGTGTTCTGTAGAGTATGGTCGATGATGACGATCGAATTAGCACATGCTGTTGAAGGGCGGAGGGACAGAAGTAAACAGACAAGCAAGCAATCTTAACATTTTCTACCCAAGAGAGATATCTAATGAATGTACTGCATGAATCGCTCCAACTGATGTGTCTTGTTGTCTTAACATATATTTATATACAGAATCCAGATATATATCTATAAATGTGTGTATATTGGTATCGATCTACCTCATGCTCATCACATTTATTTAGAAATCATCGACAAGTTTCTCAACAGTCATTCGTTTTTTTTTCTACTTACGTAAATTCTAGGAAAACAACGGAAGTTTTTTTTATGTTATAGTATTAATATAAATATTGCCATGCATGCGTATCAATCAGAGAATATCGATACTGTTTCACGTTTTTTTGTTCTTTCTTTTTCTTTTTGCTTCGGTTAGATTGTGTCTATCTTGTGATTTTTCTATCGGTATCAGCAACGTGGATAAATATTACGATAAGTGTTGATTGTTGTTGTTGTCGTTGTCGTTGTAGAGTAACAGCGAGAGAGAGAGAGGGAGGTAGAGAAAAGTCATTCGTACTAATGTCTATTCGATAGTATAGGCAATATATTCTCGAGGAATAATAGAACGAAGGAGCGAGGGAGAAAAGAAAATAGACTCGTCGTTACAGCTAATATGTTCTTGTTCGAGAGCAATGTGAGATTTGTTCTATTGCGTTCGTTGACTGTTACAGAAACGATCATCCGTCAGGCGAAATAAGTCCGTGTTATGTCTAACAAAGGAGAAGGAACGACTATAGGACAGGTTTTTGTGATGATGTCGTCATCATCATCATCTTCTTCTCTTCTTGCTCGTTCGAAATCAAGTTTGACAGACAAAAAAGACTTGATTAGTGTTCATCATTTATCAATTTAGCTTCTAATCGGAAGATTCATCTTATCAAATCAATGAAGATGAATATGTTTCTCAAGAATAATCGTTCATTATATATTGAAATATTCTCCTACGATAAAAAGAAAATCCGATCTTTTTTTTTCAGTATAAAAATAAATGAAGCGTATACATACACAAATCATTTTTGATTGTCAAAAATCAAAAGAGTTTTTTTCATTAAGACATTGATTAGAAACATTTTTCTTCTCTCCCGAGATAACTGATTTGCAAATAGTCTATCCCAAGTTACTACTGTTTAGCGTCTTTTCAAACAATCAATGATGTATATTTAATCGTTCGATTCAATCATGAGTACAATGACTATGTCATTTATCATTTGAGAATGACATCTATTAGAACTTCAGAATGAAGAAGCGAACGAACGAAGTATTTCATCGATTAATGACAGACAACTAGAAAGATCGATTCGACCTCGTTAAGCTTATACTAAAAATCATCAGTATACGTATGTGTATGTTCCTATATTGAAAACAAACGGATGGTATCATTTTATGTCTTTTTCTTTATTGTCAAAATATCAAACGAATAATGAATAACTAATGAAAATGCCATTATTGATGATGGCCAATTTAATTGGCGTGACGATGAACTATTTACGGATATACGTACATATATCGTTTCGATCTATTTTTAGAGTCAAATCTAAGAGATAATATTGTGTGGATGAATGCTTCTACTAATGTCAACAAAAAACTCTCATGATGCTCTTTGTCACATTATGTACTATATATACATATTATAAAGACGTAAGATGGAAAGATCATTTTGCATCTTGATCTTCGATATATTTACTGAAAATGATAAAACACATTCGATGTCCTTATTTTTAATGTACTAGCAAACAAACAAAATTTGCTTATTCTTAATAAGATCGAATATAACGTACGACATATTGACATTTAAATACTTATATAACTATATTGAAAAGAGATTATCATAAATTCAAAACGAAAACTTACTTACTGATCGAACTGTTGTCGAGTAAATGAATGTCGAATTTCTTTTTTTTTCTTTGTCTGTCTGATTCTCGCTCTCTTGTATTTCAAATTAATCGTGTCGTTTTCTCTCGCTCTTCTTTCCAATGATGCATATGATGTTGTAACAACGGTCAGAATTCACACAGATTCTTTGCTTACACACTCTTCTTACCGCTGTGTTTCAATTATTATGCACACCGACTGTGCAAGAATATATAAGAACGAATATGAAGGTGTACAACACGCGCACAGTAAATTAGACTTCCAGATGTCCCTTAAGAACTGTTCTAAGACGATGAATAGCGCCTATAAATCCAATAGATCTTTATCTATTATCGTCTGGAATATATAAATATACATGAAGTACGAAGAAGAAGAAAAAAAAAATAGCGAGACTAAAAAAAAAAGAGTTATCAATCAAGAACTTTCTTCTCTTTTGTTCCTGTTTCTCAGTTAGCAAATGAAGAAGGTCAAGTCAATCATTATCAACCTGTTGTTGTTATTATTATTATTATTTCGACATTGTTTTTCTGATCATCGATTGACGTATTATGAAATTTAAACGACAAGCATACATGCTGTTTGATCAATAATCATTGACAAGATTGTTCGAAGTATTAAAAAAAAAGAAAGAAACGAAGAAATCTCCGACACGACACACATACGCGAATAAGTCATTATTCTCAAGATGAATATCAATAACTTGATTTTCTCAAAATTTAAAAAAAGAAATCAACTAGTAATTGACTTTCCGTACCTTGTTGAAGTTTGTCGTTCGTATGTATTGTCGATCGGTTAATGTATAATCAAGAAGCAAATCTCCTTGTGAGATAAATGCCAGACTACCCGTTTGCAATAGGTCTTGTTTGTATCTTGTCGTTTTCTTCTATGAATAACAACAAAGAACAACAACTAAGGCAGCAGAAAACGACCTAAAGGCAATATACAGACATCTTTTTCTCTTTCTCGATTATGATGGCAAAGAGAAATGATAATGATCCAATAATCAGATCCTGCTGTCGGTCGTTCTATCAATGCATTTACCATGAAGAACGATTGGCAGGTGATCAGAAATGACACAGTTATGATTTTCCGATTGACATTTTTCATATTAACACAGATGTTTGCATCTCAAAGACATATTTTGATATTCCTGTGTTCGGCTCGTTTTTTGCCCTAACAAATCGACATCAGATGAAACAATGCATATATATGTGCTAGTCAATGATTTTTTTATTAAATCAATGATAATTATAATCATATAATCAAGAGATCTAACATATTTAACAATGTTTTACTTGTATAAACAAGAGATCTGTTGTATGACCTTGATTTTCAGCAACATAAAATCTTCTTTCTCATTAGCGGCAGAAAACATTTTAAATATATACTAGAATACCAACAAAATTAGATTGTTAGATATATTTTTCTATATAATTACAATAGGATTTAAAGTTGATTTCAATCTCTGTGCTCAAAATAATAATAAAAAACAAATTGTCATTCATATCATGTTTACATTTGAAGATATCTTATAAAAATTGCATATGAAGATTTTCACTAGTAATAATACTGCGAGTTCTTCAGCTTCAATGTTGTACGATCTTTCGAAGTTTGGGTCACCTTGTATTTTTTTAATTGCACTAAGAAAAATTTTAAAAGGAAGTTTATTAGCATTTACATTTTCATTCAGTCAAGTTTCTTTTTAAAACGAGTAAGATTATGTTATTCTTTCTATTTTGAGAAATTGTGTAGGTTAAGTAGAGATTTTGTTCTTTGTTAAGTGCAATAATTTCTAGATATTATGAACAAAAGATAACAAATCACACACATTTATATACTTTAAATCTCATTTAGTCCGTGTAATCACCTGGAAAACATTCATCGACGTGAATAGAGCACGATTTATAAAAAGAAACATTCGAAACTTTGAGATGACTGGAATCGTGTCATTCCAATCGACACTCAAATGATGTGCAGTTACGTTTTTTTCTTCTAACTAATTATCATACTATTCACTATTCCACCTACGTTAAGGAAAAAAATTTTACTCTTTGATTTTCGGAATGTTTTTTCTCATCATCCTCAAAATTCATGAATAAATTATTCTTTTTAGACAATCTGCTCTAAATTTCAACTTGTTCACAGGTCGAACAATTGTTTTGTATTTAGAATAGATAACAATAGAAATCAATTAATGAGATTGTCTTCTGGGATTCACCTTTGAGAGAATGTTAGTGTTTTTCCTCGATCGAATCAAATAACAGACGAAAGTACTAGTTTTTGTATTCTTTTCTTTTTCCAAAGAGGATAAATTTTCCACTTCTCAACGCTCGTTCTTTTTTTCTCTCTCTCTCTTATCATTTGATGAGCACTAAAAGCTTGACAATAAAAAAAAGGTACTAATGTATTGAAAAAAGAAAAATAACAAACAATTGAAAGACAATTTATATAGCAAATTAGTCTTATTTTCTCATCATTTCATGATAAAATGAATAAAAACGCAACTAGATTTATTAGTTTTGCTTTTATTCTCTGAGAACGAGAGAAAAACTCCATTAGAAAAAAAAATCTATTAACTAGAACATGAATCAATCTATAAAGTTAGACTAAATATATATGTAGTAACCGAGAGTTCAATTAGTCGGAGGACAAAACTATGTCTTATAAGATAGTTCGTCTCACACTTTTTGTCTGAACATAAATTTGATAGACGAATCGTATCGAAAAAATTATGTAAATCAGGTTTATTTAGCCTTCAGTATTTATTTAGCGTGTAGACTAGAATGTTCTTATTTGTTCGCTGTTTTTGTGATTTTTTTTTCTTTCTTTCTCGCTAACAGAAAGGATTTATGTTCCGACGTATGCATAGCATTCTTTAAATCAGTCTGAGGCAAAATCAAATACAGCAACAACCGAAAAAGAATAGTAGAAGTTTTACGGTTCTTCACCGTATTTTAGATTACATATTAAAAAGCAAAATGAAATTTTCACCAAATCTTGTCATTTTCATAAGTGTAGTGTTGGTGCTCGTATTTAAACTCGCATTCACAGGTAAGAGATTGAAAATCAAATTGATTTCGAGTTTCAAAGAAGATTTGATTTCAGATGCGGCAGCACTAATCAACGAAGAATCTGTGTCGGCAAATAGCAACAATGATGAATCCTCAAGAATGAAAAAAGACCTCATTTCATTACCAGTTCGTCGTCATCCATTTAAATATGGTGTACTTGGCAAACGTTACGCATATGGTTACCTCGGTAAACGAACTGATGGTAAGATAAATTTAATATGAAATCGATTTCTATTCGGAAAATTTCTTCTAGTCGATCATGATATGGACCAATGGTTAGACTTTATGCGCGAAAGACGTGCTGGTCGTCCACAATATGGCATGTTGGGTTAAGCTATGTATCTGTTAACAAATCGATATCATATTTTAAAAAAATTTTATCAAATAAACATTTTCCCTTTGCATTTATATTCATGTCTTTTGTCATCATTGAACAACAATAATATAATCAAACAAAAAAAAAACGAGAACATTAACACGCATTATAGTCTTTTGAAATTATTTCTATTAACTCTGATGAAGTATTTTCGCGTACAAACTAAATCGAAAGAAAGCACATCGACACATACTGTGATGAATTGAGAAAGAAGAATATGATCATTATGAGTACCGGAAAATGTCAGTTGAAAAATATATCCTTTATGTCAAAAACAATTTCTCCACTATGATTTCCTTTTTTTTTATGCAAGATTTTTATTCTATTTTAGTACTTATACGAGAAGATCTTGAGAGCAAAAGTCGTGTATCTGAAACCAAATTTATTGATCTGAGTATGGTTTCTTTCTTCTCGAAAATAATCGATTGATTAATGTAAGAAAAACAAATGTGAACAATACGATCTGCGATCATTTTACGGGAAAATTACAATGAATTAATTGCATAGAGAAAGTCGTACTAACGGAAGCAAAGAAAAACATTCGGCTAATGTCTTTACAGTCTTTTTGTTTTACTTTGATGTCAAACAAGGTTATAACATATCAATCTCATCTTATTTTGATAACGAAAATGATAATGAAAAATAAATTCTTTCTTTTGTCATTGAATGTTTATAAAATGAATATCGAATAAAAAAAAATGCTCGAGATTTAGAACTAATAAGTTGGGTGTGATGAATAGTATGCTGATTGTGCATTGTATGGTGCTTGTTGGCCATAGTACTGTTGTTGTTGTTGGTAATAGCCTGCATTCACCTGTTGTCCGTATGGATTTTGTTGACCATACGGATTTTGTGAGTAATACGATTGATTATTCGTTGGTTGAACTTGTGATTTATCTTTTTTACAACACATTGCGTAACAACTCATGATGATACCGACAATTGTAACAAGAGCTAGTACACCTCCGATAACCACACCGATAATTTCGGATGTTCCAAAACTCGAACTGCTTGACGACATTTTCAAAATTTGTAACCGAAAAAAGTTATTGTACAGCCAACAACGCTTTAGTTGAATTCAAAATGAAAAAAGCTTTTTTTGTTTGGTTTGATGAAAAGAAAAACGAAAACAGTTCTTGTTGTCCTTTTATTTCGAACAACATAAACAATCATCCGAAAGGTATTCATTTACAATACAGTAATATAAATAAGTCAAAACCTTTTAAAAACTTGAACTCACAAGAGAAAAGCATTATGTTGTTTCGTTCTTTCTTTGTTTGTTTGTTTGCTTTTCTTGCTAGACCGTGAATAAAATCGTTCGTTTTTCTGCTAAAACCGTTTTTATGCTACAGGGTATATTTCTGTAAAACGAGACATTTGTCGAAAAGGAAAGGCGTCACTATTAAAACATCGTTTTGATTGCGGCGAAATTATGTTTGTTCACCGGTTATTGTGAATAGAATTTTATTGCGGATGAGAAACAGATGATTGATCATAGTTTGGATAAATAATTACTGCGCCATGAGCTTGATAACCAATCGGTTGAACACAAACATGTGTTGGTCGTCGTTGTTTTTTCTTGCATAGAATACACACGCAAATAATTATCCAAATAAGGAAAATAGCTACACTTAAACATCCAAAAGTAAGACCAATAATTGTTCGACGAGTAAAAGTATCATCCGTAGTACAATCACCTATGGTCGTACCACAGTAGACTGGCATAATGCTAATGATTTCTTTCCATGATCATAGATGTATATACATATAATATATTGACATAGAACTCATTAGTTTTCCTCAACTGACTTTTCTGTGTAGATCTATATATGTGTTTTTTTAAAATTCAATTGATCAAACAACATTATTTGCAGAAATGTGTATATCAATAAGTCAATTATTAAATAAATGTTTGTATATGAAGAGAAACTACTTTACAGTATCTTGTTTATAAAGTTAGTCAAATAAAAAACACATACAAACAATAACAGTAGCAGCAGCAGCAATGAGAAAAAGAACACCGTTGGGCATTAGCAATTAGGAGAAAGAAAAAGAAGACACTGTGTTACAGTTACGAGACGCTGATAAATAAAAACGACGAATAAAGAATATTAAAAAGAAAATGTCAATTCACACATGCACACAAATCAGCGTATCTATACTAAAAACATTTAAAAGAGAAACTACAAAGCAAATGAGAGAGAGAGAGAGCGAGAAGAGAAATTTTATTCTGAGATATTTAATATAATGTGTAGTTTGTTTGTTTGTTTTTTTGAAGAAAAAGAATGAATATTTTTATGAAAATAGATGATGCCAAATAAAGTTGTTGATTAAATTGACTAGTGTGCAGTTGATAACATCACACAAGTTCTTAATGAGCTGTTGAACGTCTCTTCTTTTTCTTCTTTGATGTTTCATGAGCACCACGAATTGTAACTGCAGCATAAGCATGATACGTTTGTGCTAAGCCAGGTCCATTAACTGAACATTGTAAATACATTTGATCAGCTGGTGCATCGGCCGATGGAGCGAGAATTACGCTATTGCCTTCTTGCTAAAAATCGAAAATAGTATACATAACAAAAGTTAAAGATTTTCCTGTTCAATAGACGTACACGAGCATAATTTGGTAAAGCTGTGTCATGTGAATATTTGCCCCATGTGACTGTATATTGTTGAGTGCCTTTGACTTGACATGTAAGATTGACTGTTTCGCCACCTTGAAGTGAAGCTTCAGTAGGTTCAATAGCGACTTCGACATATGTGTTTTGTTGACCATAACCGTTTTGATAACCACCGTGACTACCGTGACCATCATCACCAGCTTGACCAGCATAGTAACCTCGTGAGTCATCTTGACTATGATCTAGAATCAAAGGAAATAATAAATTTTTAATTTTGAAAGTCAAACGTTGACTTACCATAACCATGATCGTGACCTACAAAAAAGAATCAATTCAATGACTTTATTTTTATTTAAAATCTGAGTTACCTTGTTTCCAACGAATGAAGATTGGTGTTGATGCACGACCATAGGCACTGACAACGTCGAGTGTATATTGTCCATCGATTTGATTCGAACGACCTTCGATACGTAATGAACCATCTTCACGAGCTGTAACACCTTCTGGTAAAAATGTTGAACCATCTTTTGTCCAGGTTACTGTAGCACCCGTTGCGCCCTGAAATTCAGACATATTATCATTCGAATTCGTCTATTCTCATTTTTCTGATCATACGTAGATATTTGGTTGAACGTCAATAACTTCACCGTATCCAACTTCGTATTGACTTTGTTGAAAACGAATTTGTGGTGCATTGTGAGCTTGATGGCCACGTCCACGTGATCGTCGTGGTTCGACATTGATACGTAATTCTTGTCGATCGACACCATGAGCATTGCTAACAACAACTTGATAGGTACCACTTGCCTCGAGTGTTGCACGACTGAGAACAAGACGATTAGGTTCGACGGCAAACAATGCTGGAATCGGTTCATAACCTTGATTTGTACGTCTGTTCCATTTGACATCAATTGGATCTTGTGACTAAAATTCAATGAAATCAATTATATCATTTCATTTCATTTTCGATTGAAATTCGAACTTACGCTAACGGTATATTGAACAATCATACGTTGACCTTCTTTTAAGTTAATTGTCTTCGGTTCAATGCTAATTCTTGGTGGACCACCTAAGATAAGATAACAAACACACAAATAGAAAAACAATTCCAATCGATTGTTCTTCGCTTACCGCTGCCTGGTTGATGAGTTGGTCCAGGATTAACACGGATTTCATAGGAAACAATTTGTGGTGCGCCACTTGCTCCGTACAATTCGCAAATATATGTTCCCGAGTGATCGTGTCGTGCATTTGTGATTTGTAAACCATTGCCATTTTGATAGATACCTGATGGAAGTGGTTGACCGTTTTCACGTCGCCATTGAACACGATAATAACCACCTTGTGGTTGAATCAATTGATTTGCACCTTCACTGAGTGTTAATGGACTCGATGGATTAAAAACTGCAAGACCATAGCCAGTTTGTTGTCCTGGACGATATTCAACGTAGATATTAATATGATCAACTGATCCACCTGGATTAGCAATTGTGCAAATGTAGTTTCCAGTTTGTTCAGCTGATGGATTACGGAAGACAAGATCGTTGCCAGATTGATAGACATTAACTGGTAATGGACTACCATCAGTTCGGCCCCAAACAACCGACAATGGTTGTGAATTCTAGAATTTGTTGATACAGAAAAAAAAACATTGATATTTTTTTCTTCGAAAACATACGAGAACTTGAACGGGAACACGTTGTTCGACTTGATTGGGATCCAAAACAATGGTCAATGGTGTTACACCACGCGAATCATAGGGTCGTTGATCGACATAGATTCCACTTCCTGTACTTGGTTGATATTGATCTTGTGAAACACATTGATTAATTCGAGCATCGAGAACATAACCCGGTCGACATCGTTCACATCGATCACCTTCGCTATTTCCTTGACAATCCTTAAAAAAAATCGAACAAAACTACGTGTCATCTGTTGACTTCAAAATGAATACGTACCGAGCATTTGCCAGTATCTCGATCGCATCGGTCTGATCGTTGATTGCACAATGATTGACATGACCAACATTGACCCAAATAAATACCGACCAAAGGATGTGGACGACCGTATCCTTCAGCACATTGTTCACACGATGAGCCCGTATAATTTGCTGGACAACTGCATGATTCAACTGTTGGTGCAGCATCAGCATAACCTTGGGGAGCAGCAACGTTTAAGGTAACACCACGAAGACTAAACAATATATTTTAAATAAAGAAAAAGAAAACTGAAATCTGTCGTCTTACACAGCTGTACGATAGCCACCAATTGGATTGATTTTAACGAGTAAAGTATCCAAATCCGAAAGAGCCATGAGAATATTTTCTCGATCAATGTATGTACCATCTTTACGTGTAAATGTTCTCTAGAGAATAGATCAATCATTGAAAACGATCTGTTTGTTTTTTTTTAAATTCGATTTTCATACTTCATTAACAGCAACTGAGTAAGTTGCATTTGTATTTGCTTTGAATCGTTGACTTTGTGGAAGTTTATGAACAAGATCAATATTATTTCCACGTAACCAAATAAATTCATCGTCACTTGGTGCTTGATTATCATTACCATCGTTGGTAAAATAAACATCAATATTGCCATCATACAATGCGACAACATCGCCAAGAGTTGATTTCGGTGCTTTCCAATAGAGAACTTCGTGAGCTGGTCGACCCAATGAACTTTGATCGAGAGCTAATTCACGACCGCCATCACGTTGTTGAATATGGTTACTTGCTTCATATTGATCATTAGCGAAATTCTTCGGTACAGCATTCCAATTGTATAACGGAAGAGCACGCTAATTGAAGAAAGGAACAAAACAAAAAGAACGTTTTTCAGTATAATAAAAATATACAAAAAATAAAATACGAACAGCTTGTCGTCGCCAATCAGTTGATCGACAGTCTGTTGATACACCCGAGCAGAAACATGGCAAACAACCATTTGGTGTTGTTGGATTCAAATAGTAATGGCTACGTTTGCATTGATCACATCGGTCACCTTCGACATTGTATTTGCAGATGCAACGTCCGTCACGTTCAGTGTATGTACCTTGCGGATTGCAATCTATTCAAATGAAATTGAATTATTTATGTTGGCAAGACAAAGAATACACAAAGTACTTACTGGAATAACCTTGTGGACGTGATGGAGCAACAGGTTGACAGTCGTATGGTGTACCTCGACGAGCATCACCTTCATAACCTGGAGCACATGATTCGCAATTGTAACCAGCAGTATTATGTTGACAAGCCTAATACAAAGACAAAAAAAAACTAACATAAAATGTCTATTAAATCGAATAGATTTACATGGCATTGACCAGTTGGTGAACAATAAGTCGAATGACCATTGCAATTGCAAGGAGTTGATGGTTGAGGAGCTCCTATTGAATAGATTTCTTTTATCAAAACGTTAACAAAACAAAAAAACTCAAACAAACCTGAAATAACCTCAACAAGAGCGTCAGGTACGGCGAAAATAAATCCTTGATTGTTAAGTGCTTCACATGAATAAGCACCGCCATCAGCAACATTCACATTTCGAATCGTAAGTGTACCAGTAACAAGACTTGGATCAGCTGGATTAATACTTTGACTCATTGTGCAACGGCCATTATCTGAACCATCATTGCAAACAAATCCCCAGTTGAGACGCCAGTTGACATAGGGTGCTGGTGAACCACGAGCAACACATTGAATTGTCAATGTTTGACCAACATGGATTTGAATTTGACGTTGAGGAACGGTGACAACCGTTGGTTTAGCTATTCAGAGTTTCAATCGAAATATTTCATTGAAAATACTTTCTAAATAGTAACACATACTGCATCCAACTTCATCCGAACGATCGGGACAATCGGTATAACCATCGCATTGAAATGATCGTGGAATGCAAACAGGACTTGATGTTGTTGCATTTGGACCGCCACATTGAAATTCACTTGGTTTACAATTCAATTGACGTGGAAGTAATTCTTTAAGAATATTTCAGTCAAATCTACGTATCTCGATGAAATACTTACCACAGTACGCTTGTGATTCGTCACTTCCATCATCGCAATCACTACGAAGAAGAAATAATTGTATTGAGTTTTGTTTTTCTTTCTTTCTTTCTTTCTTTCTTTCTTACCGATCACCATCGCACATCCAGAATTTCTGAACGCATTTTCGGCCACGATCAGGATTGGAACAACGGATTTCATTTGGTTGACAGCTGTCAGCTAAATTCAATAGAAAATATTCAAAACTATGACTTCACAATCCGATTTGTTTTACCTCCAGCACCGTCTGTTATTCGCAAAAGAAGAAGAAGAAGCAGCAATGATTAGATAACTATCTTGTTGATAGTTAAAAGAAGCCAAACTACTTACGTCCACCTTCGTCACTGTTGTCACCACAATCGTCTTTACCATCGAAGAGAAATGAACGAGGAATGCATCGGCCATTACGGCAAGTAGCCTCATCAATACTGCAACGACCTGTTGGTCCGACGCTAGGCGAAGCTAGAACAAACAAAAGATATGTGATTTTTCTTTTTGAATTTAAGAATACGTACAGGAAACGTAGAGATTAATTGAGCCACGTGCTGTCTGTCCACGATCGTTTGTAGCTTCAACTGTATAGACACCTGAATCTGAACCAGTAGCTCGAGGAATAACTAATTGACTTGTGTATCCACGATCAACTGTTCCTTGATTCTGCAAAAATCGAGATTTCATCTTGTGAAGAAAAAGAATAAATCATTAATATTAACTTACAGATGAGAATGTCCATCGGAAAGATGTAGCTTGTTCAGATGGTTGAGCAACAAGAACAACTTGTGAACCTTCTTGTGCTTGCCCTTGACCTGTTTGACCTTGAACAATGGCAATTGAAACACTAAATGCGCCTAATTAAAAGCAAAGCTCAATTATTTTTCAATTTCTTTCGAAGAAAATCAAATCTTTTTACCATAATATGCGCCACCATCTGGAATAGCTGGACCTAAACGAAATCAATTGATTATGATTTATTTTCTCTCTTCTTTTTTCCTATCGAATAAATACCGAATGTAAGAACACTGTTTGCATCGGCATAACTGCTGCCCGGAACTGAGCAACGATAATTTCCCAAATAGGGTCGAGAAATAGGACGAATATGAAGAGTTTTGCCACGTGGATAGAGTGGTTGTTCATCGCTGAGAAGCTGAAAAAAAACAGAGAAAAATAAATGATCTATTTTCTTGTTCAAAATAAAAAAAAATAAATATCTATATATTTATAGTTAGTAAGCATGTATTATATCTCGTTAGAATATCCCCCCCTGATCTTACCGATTCATCGATAGACTATAAAAAAAATGACTCTTCTTCGTTATTTTCTCAAATAATAATAATAATAATAACAACGATTATGGATACGTACTCGATTATTGAAAAACCATTGAATACGTCCTTCATCTTCGGGTGAAGCACCTTCGCATTGAATTTCAACATAATCACCATCAGACATATCAGGTGCGATAATACGTAAATATCCGCCACCAGATGCTATCGAAATAAAATATAGTTATTGTTTCATTGAATAACAATAATAATTCAACTTACGTCCAGGTGCTGGTGGTGGATGTGGTTGATAGGGTACATAACGACCGCTACCTTCTTGCATAGTAAGAATAGCTGAACCACTATTACCAGCTCCATCTTGTGCCATACATGTGTATTTACCAATTTTACTTCGATCATCAATTCGAATACGTGTACGTAATGATACTTGAGACATGGTTACTTGTTTATCATTAGCATCAACTGGTTCTGTAAGTGCATATCGCTAAAATGAAGAAAAAAAAACAACATATAAAACTAATTCATTATTATAAATTTTTTACTCGTTCGGGTTCTTCTTGAATCCAGTAAATCGATGTAGCTGCATCAGCACCATAGACACCGCAAGTAAGTTCGTATGTTTGACCATATTGTACTTGAAGAATTTCTGGACTAACAACGACACGAAGTTCAACTCGACCAGGTGTTGGTTCAGCCGGTACAGAATGTGCAGGTGTTACAACATCTATTCGACATTTGAAATATAGAATCACGAAGAAAAAATCTCGGTTTTCTTGAACCACTTACTCTCAGTGATATTTGATTGACTTCCGTCGCCTAATTTAAAAGAAAAGAAACAAAAATCAATTTCGATTACATCATATGAAATTAGAACAACAAGCAACAAGCAATAGGATGATGATTATTGGCATGCAATTATAAATGTTAAGACAATGATTAATATATGTCAATAATATTGATTTGATGACTAACATATGGTTTCATTGAACAAGAAGAAGAAGAAAGGAAAGCTAATGAATTAATAAGTATAAGATTTGGTTACGAAACAACAAAGCAGATGACATTTGTTTGGATGTTGATCTCACTTGGTACATTTAATTTCATGGCTTCGTTTACTTTTGACTGATCTTGTGGTGTCTCATCGTTTTCATCGATATCATAGTATTCAACAACATCTGTAGCTGATGTTGTAACTGTCACTTTTGTATCCGGAGTTGAATTTTGATTTTCATTCGAATCATCATAGTATTCCACATTTTCATCTGATACTACCGGCGTTGTACTTATTGATGGTCTGCGAGTGCTAACCGATTCTTCGTCTGGGTCGTCATAATACTCAACATCTTCATCACGTGCTGTTGTAGTTGTTTTCGTACTGATAGCATGGACTGTTGTTATACTAGAACTTTCAGTAACAATTACGTCGTCTGGATCATCATAATACTCTACATCATCGTTATCATTAGATAATCTTGATGACGGTGTTGACACTCTTGACACCCGTTGAAATGTTGATGTTGTTTGAGTCGAGCTGGTGCTCTTAATTATATCTTTCATCATAGTATTTTCATCTGGATCATCATAATATTCTACGTTATCATCATCATCTGCTAATGTTGTTATTTTGTCTAATATCTTTTGTGTTGTTTGTTTTGTTGTGCTATATTGAAAAACATCAACCTCGTCTGGATCATCATAATATTCCACTTGATCAATCATTGGTGTTATTGTTGGACTATCATCATCATCATCATTAAGTTCATCATCTTCATCCTCATCGTTCTCATTCATAGACATTCTCGGTGTTGTTTGAACATGCACATCCAACTCATCGTAATATTCCACTATTCATGCATAATCAAAACATTACAAATTCATGCACAGACACGGAAAAAAAGAAATCACACATTTCGATAAACTTACCATCATCGATTGCGTCTAAAATAATAGAAAAGAAAAATAAATGATTAGTTCAACAGTTCGTATTTGTTTTTCATATGTTCGAACAAAAACAAAACATTCTTAACATGCAATAAGCAAAACAAGCAAGCAAACAAACAAAGAAACCTTCGTTCAATTGTTATCATCGTGCATAGATCATTCCATTCGAACCAACCAACGAACGATTGGATAATATAAATCAATACCTAGTGTTGTTGTCCATAATGTGTCATTTCCAGAGTCTGTATCGTTCAATGAGATATTGGTTACATCAGAAAGAATAATTGTTGTTGCTTCATTGCCAGCAATTTCTGTTGCATTCGAATCGATTGTGACTGATTCAACAGTTTCTACTGTACCGTCATCAGCTGTAACAGCTTCGACTGTTCCAGTAGGTGCTGTTCCTTCTTCAGTAGTGCCAATAAAAGGTTCTGCTGTTCCTTCTTCAGTAGTGCCAATAAAAGGTTCTGCTGTTCCTTCTTCAGTTGTGCCAATAAAAGGTTCTGCTGTTCCTTCTTCAGTTGTGCCAATAAAAGGTTCTGCTGTTCCTTCTTCAGTAGTGCCAATAAAAGGTTCTGCTGTTCCTTCTTCAGTAGTGCCAATAGCTGGTGCTACTCCTTCTTCAGTTGTGCCAATAAAAGGCTCTGCTGTTCCTTCTTCAGT
>Ga0209935_1001705_pt1 | contig 32072 bp, 48 predicted proteins | sample ThiBio_1000_plan_2_FD_183958 | JGI IMG/M metagenome (GOLD analysis project Ga0209935, IMG submission 183958) | Wastewater bioreactor microbial communities from Cape Town, South Africa - Thiocy_cont_1000_plan (SPAdes) | ecosystem: Engineered > Bioreactor > Thiocyanate-remediating >...
AGATAGATAGATAGATAGATAGATAGATAGATAGATAGATAGATAGATAGATAGATAGATAGATAGATAGATAGATAGATAGATAGATAGATAGATAGATAGATAGATAGATAGATAGATAGATAGAGAGATAGATAGATCACGCTACCATCGCGTTCCAATGGTGATGGAGATAGCAACGCGAACCATCCATAGCCCGCGTAGTCTTCGAGATCATCATCCGGATCGTCTACTGGCTCGACGATCGTATGAACATCGGGCGCCATTCTCTTGTGCCCGACAGCAAACTATCTCGATTCAATCGAATGTCAGTATCATATCGAGCGAATGTATCAATGTATCTCGTTCGATTGGTTGCATGATCCATACCGATCCATTCGGAAATACACAGGCAGTCAATGGAGCAGTATCTTGAGATGAGGATGATGAGCGTATGAGTCGTGCTAGAGAGCTCGGCTCACCGATGGCGACCTCGCGATATCGCTCGAGTCCGATGGCGCCATTACCGACGGTGTGACCATCGACACCCGATGCACCATCCTCTCGTTCCAGCTCACGAGCGCTCTCGGTTGGATCCATTCATCTGTCTACCTAACTACCTAACCAACTAACTGACTGTCTTAACTACCTAATGATTGAGGCCAGTGAGAGAGAGGCTTTACTAGGAGCGATATGGGTCTTGGCAGGTCCGTGGTGTGACGACGAGGCGGCTGCGGCAAGAATGGCGAGCGACCTCGACATCGACGACGACGTCATCGATCATCATCATACCGCTGCTGCCTCGCTACCTCGCGCACCTCCGTCTCGCTATCAGCTATCCCCCACGCTCACCCATCCCCAACGCTACTCGCCCTCGCAACTATCACACATCAGTGAATCCCCGTGCCCTTTGCTCCTGAATTCCCAATCAATCGGGTTCTAGATCGATCGGCATCCAAGAGTATCATCATATCAGCGTCACTCACTCACGCACACATCGACGCAACGACAACCATCGCTACTATCACGATCTGGAAATGGGTGACGCGCTCGAACCATCATTGCAAGCCTTGATCGATCAGAAGGAACTCAAATGGATCTTTGTCGGTGGTAAGGGTGGTGTCGGCAAGGTACCCTGCCCGCTCGCAGCAACCCGCTCGATATCGATCGCAGTCGATGATGCTGCAGCACTGACGACGACGCTCGTGGTCTCTCTCGTGTGTTCGTGTGGCATATCAGACCACGACCAGCTGCTGCTTGGCCGTGCAGTTGAGCAAGGTGCGCGACAGCGTGTTGATCATCTCGACCGATCCAGCGCACAACCTCTCGGACGCCTTCGGCCAGAAGTTCACCAAGAAGCCGACGCCGGTCGAGGGCTTCTCGAACCTCTTCGCCATGGAGGTCGATCCGACCATGGACCCCGACTCGGTGTCGATGATGCCCGGCCAGGACCAGTCGTTCTTCCAGGAGATCGGCATGTCGATCCCCGGCATCGACGAGGCCATGAGCTTCGCTGAGGTCATGAAGTATGTGTTCCATGTCGAGATATCTCTTTGATGGCATCGAGCTCACGCTCATGATGATGCTGCTACGACAGGTTGGTACAGACGATGGAGTTCTCGGTGATCGTGTTCGATACGGCTCCGACGGGCCACACGTTGCGTCTGCTCAGCTTCCCGAGCATGCTCGAGAAGGGTCTCGCCAAGCTCTTCAGCCTCAAGTCGCGCTTCTCGGGCCTGTTCTCGCAGGTGTCGTCCATGTTCGGCATGCCGCAGGAGACCAGCGAGGGCGAGATTCAAGACAAACTCCTGCAGACGCAACGCGTCATCGAGGAGGTCAACACGCAGTTCAAGAACCCCGTACGACACCGATGATGATGTTGATGCAATCATACTCGATGAATGACTGATGCCAATGTGCTGTGTGCTGTGCTGTGTGATGGTTTGAGCAGGATCTCACGACGTTCGTATGCGTGTGCATCCCCGAGTTCTTGTCGTTGTATGAGACCGAGCGACTGGTGCAGGAGCTCGCCAAGTTCGAGATCGATACACAGAACATCGTCATCAACCAAGTGCTCTATCCCAACAGCAGTACGATCGCATATGCAACGATGATCGAACGACAACCAGCCACTGATCAATCTCTCGCTCGCTCGCTCGCTCGTGTGTGCTGTCTCGCTCGATCAGAGTCGCAATGCAGCCTGTGCGACACGCGCTCTCGCATGCAACACAAGTACATTGAGCAGATCGAGGAGCTGTACGAGGACTTCCACATCGTCAAGATGCCGCTGCTGGCCGGCGAGATCCGTGGCGTCGGCAACCTGCGTACCTTCAGCGAGCTGCTGGTGCACGCGTACGATCCTCGCATCCACACGGTGTCGGTCTCGGCGCCGAGCTCGACTGCCACCTCGTCGTCGTCGTCGTCGCCGTCAACCAAGCCATGAGCCACGCTCTCGGTTGTGGTCGATACACGAGAAGCACCTTATTATTGTTGTGGTTGTTGTTGCGGTGTGCGCTCGTTCACATTAACACGCCAGGTTTATTCACAAACACCAAGCTGGCTCATGAACTCGGTTGGGTCGATCGCAGACGGCGTTCGATGAGAGCGCGGCGCTGCTGCTCCTCGAGCGAGTAGTACTGCTCGTCGCTCTGTGCCGCGATGCTCGCTTGCGTGGCATGCAGCTGCTCGAGTGCCTGGGCGTAGTCACGTCGCTCGAGATGCACAGGCAGTATCACGTCGCCGATGTTGAGCTGGATGCGTATCGCGTCGAGTGCATTGGCGAGTGCCTTGGCGTGCACGTGTAGCGAGTCGACGAGGCCGCACGCCATGACGTCGTGCAGCTCGGCGCGCAGCGAGTCCCAGCCGAGCCACGACGTACGCTCGTGTCGCAGCCGTCGGCGCCATGGCTCGAGAATCGTCGTGTCGATGTGGTGGCGGGTTGTGGCAGTCGTAGTGGCAGTGGCTCGGTCGCTGGCTTGGATCAGTGTTCGAGGCACGATCAGCATGGCTCGCGCGAACGCCAGCAGCACCTCTCGTTCCGAGCGCCACGAGCGCAGCTGTTGTTGCTCGTGCTCGATCGACTCGCCATACTGCTCGCTTGATTGTTGTTGCTGCTGGGCCTGCTGGTCGAGGAGTTCGGGTTCGAGTCTGGCGTTGTGTTCGGCAATGTAGTCTCTGGTGTTCCCGATCAATGTGAGCGATAGAGCGAGTGCCATCGAGCGACGTGCGAGCATGACGTACTCGATGGCTTCAGCGACACGAAGGTCAGCAAGGCCGCCGCCTGGAATGCAGGCGCCTCCTGACTGCAGCACACTCGCTGCCACTTGGATACCAGCAACCACTATCGAGAGCGATGATCGATCAGCTCTCGTAAACAATCGATCGAGCAAGGGAGCGTACCAGCTTGATGAATGTAGCTCAGCCGATACAGCAACGGCGAGCGAATGATCATGGTCCAGCATGGATCGGCAGCACCAGCGGCAGCGAGAGCTCCTTCGATGCTCGTGAACCAGCCACTCGAGAGCGAATACATTCGCAACCGACTGGCTCGACCAAGGAGCCGCTGTGCGCGCTCGGGATCCGACAACGAAGGCTGCAGCTGCTGGACGATCGAGTCGACGATCGTGGCGCCAGTACATCGAGCCACACGAGCAAGCTCGTCCGCTCGCACGCCACACAGCATCTTGATTCCAAGACTCGATCCGAGATAGTACAGCAGTCGCTCGGGCAGTGACTTGCTCGAGAGCACGACGTGGACGCCATTGGCTCGAATGAAGTGTGCGAGGTCGTGGTTGCTTGGCGCCATCGTTGTTGCGAGTTGAAGCTCGTTGTCGTCGAGTAGCAGCACCGCCTGATCACGAGCTTCGAACGAGCAGAGTCGTGACGTGACGCCTTGGATCGAGTGATGAGCCAACACGACGCCGTGGAGTAACTCGCATGGCTCGCGCGAGAGTTGCAGTATGAAGTGCGTGTTCGCGAGCGCCGCCGCTCGCTCGTGGCTGCTCTTGGCGATCGTGACGCATGATTCGATGAGGTGCGGATGCTCGAGCAGCTCGCGATCCGATAGCTTGGTTCGAAGGGAGGCTCGACAACACACGCTGGCGAGCTCGTCTTGATGCATCGGCCCGTCACGTGATAGTCGCTCGGCGCTCTCGATCGCGAGTCGCTTGAGTGTCGCCATTGCAATCTGTGGACCTCGATCGATCAATCAATCGATTGATTGATGGAGGCATCATGATATCGGGCAGCGTGTATCCACCATACCGCGTAGGCTCGATGGAAGCCATGCTCGATCTTGGTTGGATGTAGATACATGGCCAGCAGTTGCTGCATCTCGTTGTGCATCGCGTGGAGATACAACGCCACACGACACGAGCCATCGCCACACTCACGATGCTGCATCACGATCGGCTTCAGCACCAACGACGCTCCTGGACCTCGAGCCACTCGCTGCAACACGACGGCCGCTGACTTGGCGAGTCGTAGCGAGAGCTTGGGCTCGTCGGCGCCAGTATTGATGGAGATATCGGCAGTTGTAGCAAGGTCAGTATCGTCTGGTTGCGTGCGAGGTCGTTGTCGTTCATCGACCAGCATCAACGCCGAGCCTGCAGGTCCAAAGCAATGTCGGACGATCTCGTAGATGGTCGACACGATGACCGAGGTCTGTTGTCGCACTTGTTGCATGTCGAGCTGTGTGGAGATGGATCTCGTATCGATGGACAGCAAGATCGGGCTATTTACTTGGAGAGGGGAGAGAAGAGAGGGTTTAGCGCGATGCGCCGCGAGTGGTTCCCGATGATGGTGAGCCACGAGTGGTTCCCGATTATGATGAGCCACGAGTGAGCGGTGGCACGGCACAAGTTGACGTGCTGGCAGCAACTGCGCTCCCAGACTGGCAACGAGTCTCCGATGCATCGCAGACAAACGAGACAGCGGTTCCTGCACGCTGTCGGATGAAGTCGAGGCACGCCGCGATATCAGACACGATTCCGCATCGAAAGCCGCCCATAGTCGCGAAGCCTCCATGCAAAAGTCCCACAGGAGATGCGACGTCGCCCTCGATGGTGAACACCAGCGACCCAGAGTCGCCCGGAAGAGTAAAGTTGCGGTCGGTCGACGCAGCAATCAGCTGTCGAGGCAATAATATGCTCTTGCGTGCGGTGGTGATCGATACCGTCCAGTACGGGGCCGAGAGCGGGACTTCGTCAGCACGAGTCGGGGTGGCAGCGATTGGTGTCACAATGTGGAACAAGTGCGCACCCGCCTTGCCCTAAGTCTTCGTATAAGTAGATAGACCAGTCGAAGAGCCACAGCCTGTGCGTACCGTTGATTGGCCGCTCTTAGTTCCCGACTTGTGAACAATCGTCTGCTCCACGAGTTCCCCATGCGGATTAAAGAGGGATCGAGGGTGGCCTAGAATCAAGTCGAAACCACGGATGGATACGTCGTCCAAGCAGAGCTCCTGGCGAAACCAGCCAAATGCAATGTCGATGCCGTATTCGACCCCGCCGTACGTGTGTGTTCCTCGGTGTGAGTTCGCACGTTGGGCAGACTGTTGCATGTGAGTAAACTCGGTCTCACAGCGAATCGGGAGCAAGAACGTACTGGGGCAATGGGACGATAGCATTGACCTTCCGGAAACGCGCGGTTCCATCGTTCAAGTGTGGCCTCGGCCGCAGCACTGCGAGAGAAGCAGCGGTCGCAAGGATGGCTCTCCGCTCGGCTTCGCCAGTGGTTGACAGCCGACTCGCAGGCGAACTTCCGAGCAGCTATCTCGACTGGCGTCGGGGAGATGGCGGGAACGAGCTCGTCCGTGCCGATTCCAAACAGGACATGCTGGTTGGTCACGTAGCCGAATCGTTCGTCGGACTTGATGTAGAAGCCCAGCGTGCCAGTATGCCAGCCATCGGAAGCTGGCGGCGCCGCAATCGGGATTCCACTTATTCCCAACGGGCCTCTGGGCCTGTCGTAGAGCGAGAGGAATGACTCGTAATCGCGCCCGTCTTCCGTCGCGGGGGACAGGTCATCGATTCTCGCTTGGCGCTCGATTGTCGATTCGAAGGCAAGCAGTTGATCGGGAGACAGTACATCACGAGCAGTAAAGGAATCGGCACCTTCTCCGAGTACATGAGACTGGAAGAATCCTTCCCTAACATCAACCAGAAACGACTCACCATCGCACTCGAAGGTTGTTGGCAGCATCGGCTCGTCGAGCGGCCGAAGTCCCTTGAATGTCACGAACACCACGATGCCCTCGGAGGCACTCGCTCTGTAGTCGCCGCGTACAAGGTTCCCTCCTCGAACGCGATGTCCACACGATGTGGCGACGAAGTTAGTCGAATTCGTCTTCATGAGGCTCTTGGCAAGAACGATCGCGGCTCTCGTTGCTCGGTGGTCGCACGGCTCGACAACGTTGATCATCAACGCCCAATTGGTGGCGTAAGGATCAAGATCCTGGCGTCGAGGGTCGCCGATGTCGAAGATGTCTAACACGCGGAGAGGAACTCCGGCGAGAGTTGCTGGCAAGCTCGGATACGTCGCGTGAGGCGGCACCGAGAAGGTTCGCGGCTGTGCAGAGATTCGCTCACGATTGCGCACGAATAAGACAATGCACCGAGAGTTGGTCGCACACTCCTCGGCCACGTAGAGATTCAGCAGATTGTTGCCACCCACCGTGTGCAGAAGATTGTAGCGAAGAAGCAAGAACGACAACACCTCGCGTGCTACGTCTGCCGAACAATCTTGCAAGAGCAGCGATCCCAGGACGCCGGAGGGATTGGTATCCATCTGGATCGTAGTGACCTGGCTGGTGAGTGGCTCTGTTCCAGGGGAGAAGTTCAGCAGCTGTACCTTATCGAACGATGAGTCTAACCACAGGAGCGGATTCAACGCTCGCGCTTCTTGAGCTGAGAATACTTGGCCAATGGGCCGATGCGGAAAGCGACAATCGCCCCGTTTGCACCCATACGGATGGAAGTTGTAGAACACGCAGCTCCCCACTGTGGAGGGCACCATTCCCGGGACGCGAATGTGTAGAAAGCGACAGTCGGGTCCGGAATCACAACCAGATGTGTTGTAGAAGAAGCAAGGATTCCATGGAACTCGGACCAGTCCCTGCAATAGGTTAGTATGAGGATTGCAATATTGGTCCGATTAGCAGGCAGAAACAATACCGATGGCGTGAAGCCGTACGTGGGCTCCGGCTGCACCAACAGAAGGCGTACTCCCTCAACAAGTTGCGGCGAGTACAGTTGGGATACGGTTGCACGGTCTTGGATCAAGCGAGAAAAGTGCGTCGTGAGAACGTTCTTTGTTGTGCGTCTAGCAGTCTGGTGTTTGGAAAGATGTTAGCACATGATGCGCGCACGGAGGAAGATCGTGCGTAGCGCGTACCTGTGACGCAGCAGGCATGATCGTTTCAACGAGCTTTATGCTCACTTGCTCCACCAAGTCTTGTGTCTCAGTAGCGGGAAGGTGAGCCATAGAAATGAAAGCGATAGCGGAGACAGCAGCCTGCGCGATGTCCACGAGCTGCACCGCAGCGGTGGAGGGATTCGAGCGCGTCATGGCAGGCAAGAAGAAAGACTGCCTCACGCGCCTGTCGTGCGAGGTCGTTGTCGTTCATCGACCAGCATCAGAGCCTGCAGGTCCAAAGCAATGTCGGACGATCTCGTAGATGGTCGACACGATGACCGAGGTCTGTTGTCGCACTTGTTGCATGTCGAGCTGTGTGGAGATGGAACTCGAACCGAGGCTTTATCGATGGTACACACAGAGACACGCGCACGATTGATGCACGAACGTGAGGGCGATGGGCGAATGCCACTACAACGACGACAGCAGCAGCCTCATCCAAGCGTCCTCAGGAGCAAGTAGATCATGCTACCATCGGTGATGTTGTATTCAGCCAACGATCGACCCGGCGCTAGAGGCGTCTTGTCGTTTAGAATGAGTCGCTGGCTCCCGGCTGGAATGCCCTCGATATCCTCGATTTGCTCCTTGAGCTGATCGACGGTCGGACTCTCGATACCGGTGAGATCGACCTCGATGATCTTGCCGACGAGGGTTTTAAGCTGCAGACGCATCGTTGGAGTCGATTGATAGATAGATAGTGAGTGAGATGCAATCGATGGGATCGATGGGATTGATGTGATGATGGCGATGGCAGCAAGCGACTGATTCGATTGCACGAGGTTGTAATGATGAATAGATAGAACGTCGACTACAACGGCACCACGATCAATCTCTCTAACAGGCTAGCTATTCAAACAATCAACCAACACTCACTCACTCATCCAAGAACCATATGAATGGTGGATTCGTTACTGATTCGATAGTCCGCTAGCAATCGCCCGGGAGCGAGTCGTGCGCCAGCGAACGACAGTCGTTGCTGCGAGGCAGGCACTCCCTCCTTGTCCGTGATGCGGGCCTGCAGATCATCGACCGTCGGGCTCTCGAACCCGTCGAGATCGATCGTGATGCGTTTGCCGGTGAGTGTCACGACGAACAAGAACATGTGGGATTGTTGATTGTTGCGTTTGATGGATCGGGGAGCGAGGCAGCAGCGATATGAGAGCGTCATTCGTGTCGCGGTGTTCATTCGCTTGCTGCTCGCATCTCGCACACAACACACGCACGAGCTCGAGATATCTCATCAATACTATCGAGATATCAATCAATATCGAGATATCTCATCAATATCAAGATATCTCATCAACACCATCGAGATATCAATCAATATCAAGATATCTCTCATCAATCAATACCATCGAGATATCTCATTAACACTATCGAGATATCTCTCATCAATACTATTGAGATATATCTCATCGATTGTGCGCATGATGACGACACCCACGCCGACACCCTCATCCGACGATGAGTTCTCGCTCGACAAGCTCAGCACCATGTACCAAGACAACGCCTGGCTCCGACACTTTGGCCTCTCACGCGACAACGTCATGGACTACTTCGCCGTGAGCCCGTTCTACGACAAGACCTGCGACAACCAGTATCTGCAGATGCAGCGTCTGTCGATGGATCGACTCGCGACCATGACCGGCATCCAGTTCGGCGTCGTCGATCCACCGCCGCAGTATGCTGCCGATGGCTCGCTCGTTCCGCCATCGCCGCATCTGTTCCTCATCCAGAAGGTCAAGCGCGAGAGCCCGACCAAAGGTGAGTATGCTGCACGGCTCGAGAATGTGGTTCGTTCGATCGAGCTGACGTCGTGCTGCTCGCTTGCTGTCCGCAGTCATACCGAAGGCCATGTACTACATCTTGCACGGAGTCATCTACCAAGCGCCGCCCTTGTACTCGATCCTCCAATGCCGTCTCGTATGACGATCGCTCCTCTCCTACTCCCTCTCACATCTCCATCAATCCAAGCGACTGACATGGCTTCGATGTCGTACGACAGCTCAATGCCGTCTACTACCTCAACAAGGCCATATGCGAGATGTCGAAACGAGCGACCTTCACGATCGACTACGGCCATCATTGGGACTTCATGGGGCCACAAGCAGCCGAGACCAACGTCGCGCAGATTGCCAATCTCCACAAGACCAACGCCAACATCAAGCGAGCAGACGACGTGCTGGCGAGCCTCCTGCAGCTCCCGGCTCCCTCGACGAGCTCCTCGAGTGCGCCAGGCTTGACAACCGCTGGCTCGGCTGCAGCCACGGCATCTGCGCCCGGCACTGCCAAGCCGTCATCGTCGCCCTTCATCGGATCAACCAATCCGCCGACCTCGGTATCTGCGCCTCCGTCGTCGACCGCCTCATCGTCTTCTTCTTCTTCTTCCCTGACACCAACGACGCCAATGGCTCAAACACCGAATGCCAGTTCGAGCACCGCAGCGCAGCGAGGCAGCCGCAAGCGATCGCTGTCATCATCGGGCGACTCGGCAGCGAACCCTGCCAAGCGTCGCAAGAACAAGTAGGCGAGCCCTCACGTATCCGCTGTCTCACCGACATTGCATGAATGTATTGATATTGATAGATAGATAATTGATGAGGTTCAAGACGGTCGTTTGGGTGATGGATTGTATCGTAAGAACAGTAACAATGCACTCGAGATATCAGTTCAGTTTGTTGATTGATAGCTGCTTGCAACACGCAACACAACGCTCTCTCTCTAGCTTGCTCGCTTGATTGGTTGCTCGAATCAAGAGTTGGATGAGCTATTTGTTGGTTCATCTCACCAACAAGGATGAGATCGACTACGTCTTGACACAGACAGTCGACAAGCTCGTCGTGTTGCGATTCGGTCGTGACGATGAGCACAACACGATGATCGTCGATCACATGGTATCAATCAATCAAATCAATCGACTCAATCGAATCACTATCTGATACGGAGGATTGATTCGTTATCGGTTGGGGGAGTAGTTGATGAAGACTGCCGAGGAACTACGGCGTATGGCAGCGATCTACGTGGTCGACATTGACGCCGTGCCAATGTACACCAAGTACTTTGATATCACCATCATACCGTCGATCTTGTTCTTCTACAATGCGCAACACATGAAATGCGACTACGGGTATCTATCGTGATCGATCGACTCGTTGGCGATGTGATATAGCAATGTCTCATCATGTGGTTGTGTAGTACACCAGATCATACGAAATGGGTCGGACCCTTTCAAGACAAGCAAGACCTGATCGATCTCATCGAGGTATCGTAACCTATCTCGATCAATCTCGAATCTCGATCAATCAAAGAGCTAACTCAACCACGATCTAGACCTTATATCGAGGAGCGATACATGGTCACTACATTGTAACATCACCAATCGATTCACGACGTGTTCCTCGCTACGATCTCTTGTACAAGGATATCTGATGTATCTCAATCAAGTCTCGCTCGAGTGTGTATTCAATTGCGGTTCTTGTGAGCGAGTGAGTTCATGAGTGACTCTGACTACATGGCATCAATCTCGATCGTTACACGAGGTTGCTGCTGTGCCGAGTAGCGTTGAGCAGCACTTGGCGTCGGAATGAACTCGAGCAAGTACGGCTGATTGGCGACCGGCTTCCATTGCAAGGTGTTGGCCGGCGAGACCGACACGGTGTAGCCGTTGGCGTAGCGCACGGGTGTGTTGAGATAGATGACGGTCGGCGCCTGGATCGTGACGTCGAGATGGAAGACGAACTCAAAGTGCGAGGTGACGTTGTTGAAGGCCATCGAGATGGGCGTGCCGGCCGTGGCCTGCGCGTAGGTGCGCGCGAGCGCCCACTCCTTGGTGGTGTTGGCGACGTCGGTGGCGGCCCAGTAGCACCACGACTGCAGCTGCTTGTCGGCCTTGTCGCTCACGTACACGAGCATGTCGAGCGAGTCGAGGTTGTCCTGATGAATGTCGCCCCACTCGGTCATGAAGCCGCCGACCGACAGGCGCTTCTGGTCGCGGTATCGAAAGTCCATCATCTCGAACGCCGTAAAGTTGCACGCCTTCCAATCGAGCGGCGTCATGTTGCCGTCGTCGTCGAAGCCGAGGCAGTACACGTGGTACGAGAGCACCGAGCGATTGGCGTACGTGGCGCCGCCCGGCGGCTCGGTGAAGCCCACCGGCCAGTAGTCCCACGTCACGGGCTCGAAGAACACCAGGTGATGCTGATCGACCGACCGAATCGCCGTGTTGAGACGCTGGTACATGGGCTGGAGGTTCTTGCGCTCGGCGACGTCCGGCACCAACAACTCTGGTTGGCCGTAGATGTCGCCCATCCAGGGCTCGTTCATCAGCTCGTAGCCAATGACATTGCTCGATGCTCGAAAGTACTCGGCAATGAATTGCCAATGGTCGGCAAACGATACTTGAAGGTTATCGTAGTTATCATAGAGATTCTACTCAACATGTCAGTCATGAATTCATTCATCAATTAGTCATATGGTTCATTTCTGTTGGATTGGATTGATGATTGGATTGGATTGGATTGGATTCGAGAGTGGCACCTGGAAGGCAGTCGAGGCAGCATCGGTAAAGTAGTTCTCGGCCCAGAACTTGAGCGGACAGATGATGGGGTAGCCCGTGTTGGGATCGATCGGTGTCGCATTCCGTGCCATCGGCTCCGGGAACGGCTTGGCATTGGGGCTTGGAATTGCAGCCCACTTGATAGAGAGGCACGCGTGCACACACACACAAACACAAGCATTCGTTAGTTGATGGTAGATATTCGATTGTCGATGGTAGAGATAGTCGACTCGTACATCGGGAGAGCCTTCGCCACAGAACTTGGGCGACCACACATCTTGATGACTATCGAGCAACGTGTACATGCCGTACTCGGCGTAGAGCTCCACGAGCTTGGCGAGCTCTCGCATGTACGTGATGTTATACAAGCCACTGTCACCCGAACGACGTCATTCTCGAGATACTTCTTTGCGAAAGCGAGAGATCTCGACAAAGAGAGCGAACTCACATACCGGACAGGCTCGATACCGGCCCACATACAACCCAATCGTACAGCAGTGTATCCCATCTGTTGCATCTGCTGCAAATCGGACTTGGTGACCGTGGGATAGAAGGGAGGCAGCTTGGCGACGGTGTTGGTGCCGTGGAAGATACGCGCTCGACTATACGAGTCGCGGAACATGCGCACGGCGTTGTTATCGAGCGAGATCGCCGGCAAACGCACGGGAGCCGCCGAGATCGTCGAGCTCATCACCACGACGAGAAGGAGCGCCGTGGTGATGACGAGCGTGGTCATGAGGTCCGACAATGCGGCCATCGATTGAGCGAGTGAGAGTGTTGATGATGAGCGGGCGAATGAGCGAATGATTGAGTGAGTGCTTATCGATCGAATCTTATCGATTGGAATGTCGCTCTTGCTATCGCTCTCTCTCTTGAATAAATGAGAGTATATTGAGGAAATAGATAGATAGAGATGAAGATTCAAGCTCGAGATGATGAAGGAGATCCAAGAGATACGAGATTGATGTGTGGTGTGCAAAGTGAGTGTGAGTGTGAGTGTGCGTTGGTACAACAGATATGTGTGATAGTAGAGCTCGTTGAATGATCGATCAGCTACAACCTGGCTTACGGCATCTCTTGTGCACCATCATCGTACATGGTCATGACCGTGTAGTTGCCAGGATTCTGCAACAACGAGATGATTCGATAGAACGAGTAGGCGGCGACCACCATCAACGCCACGACCGTGACGACGACGACGACGAGCCATTGCATGTAGGTGATGAGCGCCTGTTGGAAGAGGACGATCGACGAGTTGAAGAAGAGCTCGTAGAGTGCGTGTATGAGGCACGGCACTCCGAGGATGCCGAGGTACGACTCGCGCTGCTTGCCGGCTCGCGGAAAGTAGCGCTTCGCGGTGCCGAGGCCGATCCACATGCCGGTGACGAGGTGCAGTATGAGACCCGGCAGCAGGCGCTCGATGGCCCAGACGGCGAGGTTCTGTGGCAGCGCGTAGATGCCCCAGTAGGTGAGGATCAGATCCCACATGCAGGTGCAGACTCCGACGCCCATGCTGGCCGACACGCCGAGTATCACGCAGCCGTAGCGATTGTTAAAGTCGGGCGCATTGCGCACGCGCCACACCATGAGGAACTTGAGTATCTCCTCGGGAATCGACTCGAAGAACACCGTGAGACCGAGCACCAGCACGATGAACATGACCCAGCGCACGGCCATGATGTGCGTCTGCTGATACAGAAACGCCACGCCGTACGAGACGCCGAGCGACAGCAGCACCTGCACGACGAACAGCGGGTGCGCCAGACAGAACGACGTCACGAACACCTCGACCACGCGATCGTACTTGGCCGACGAGCGCCGAATCAAGTACACGAGCGCCACCCACAAGAGCCCGATCGCGATCGTCACCACGGCGATCGGGCCCGTCCAGTAGCGTCTCGTCGAGTGTCGAAAGTTGGTCAGCACGCCGACGACCGTGAGCACCGCCACGTACAATGCAACCAGCAGCACGAGTATCATCGAGAACTTGAGTCGACAGATGAGAGGCTCCGGCTCGGCCTCGCCCGTCGTCTGCTGGTTGTCGTACGGACTCGAGAGCTCGAACACTCGCATCGGCGTGGGCTTGCCACCATCGACCTTGCCGCTGCCGTGGTCGTCGTTGCCGGGCGTCACCGATGCGTTGGTCTCGCGCTTCATGTCCTCGCTCGGATCAGCGAGTTGATGCACGGCCTTGCCGCCGCCGCTATCGTCGCCTGAACCATCAAAGTCATAGTCACCTTGTAGTTCACCCATGAGTGAGAGAGAGCGAGAGAGTGAGAGTATGAATGGCACAGTCGATTGGGATGCGAGCGAGACGAAGCGAATGAACGAATGAATGTAGTCGCAAGCACGAGCGAGAGATCGATGACGATGTTGAGATAGCTCATGCCCAACCTGAATCTACTACTCACTGATGATGATGTTGATGTGATGATCTCATCGATAAGGAGTTCTCTCGATAGTAGATAGATTGATTGATAGATACATTGGACCGAATACAGCTGTTCTCTCTCACTCGCTCGATGATGCTGATGCTGCTGCCATGTTGCTACTCCCGCATCGAGTATCTCAGCCTCATCCAGACAAGCGCGCTCAAGTGCTCGTCGATGCCTCATGCCTCGTCCTCATCGAAGGCCTTGCGAGCTCGCTTCAACTCATCGTGCATACGCAGGAGCTCTCGTACTCGAGCGTACTTCTTCTTGTCCTTGCGAATGAGGAACACGAGGTCTTCGGTGCGCAGCTTGCCGGGCCGCGACTGTACTTCCATGGCCTTGAGCGTCTACTTGGCGCGGGCCAGTGAGTCGGCGTGCATCGCATGCTGGGCGAGCCAGTACTCGCGAGGGAGCCAGACGCACCATCTCGGTGATGTACTCGGTAACGATGTCGTCGACGAGATCGACTGTGTCAGGCAGAGGCGCCGCAACATCGCTGCCCGATATCAATGCACAACGAGTGTGAGACTCGAGGATAACGCTGCTATGGTTCACCACAGCAAGCAAGCAAGAACCGCGGTAGAGGCGATAGAAGCGTACCCAAAGCCATACAGCATCTGGCGCACTGAGAGAGAGCAGCGACGAGGGCTTGTAAGAGAGCAGCACTATCGTGAACGAGCAGCCACGAGCGATCGCATACGTACACTCCTTGGTGAAGAGCCTCTTCTTGGGCTTGGAGATGCCACGGTCGGGCGCTAGCAGTGCATCGGACTTGCTCATTGCAGGCGCCCGTGTGAGTGAGTTGGAGAGGTGTGGAGGTGTGCGTGACAGCGAAGCAGGAACAGAATGGCACACTCGCACGCCACCAACGTCCGTAATATCCTGACCTCTTGATTTATTGGTTGGTTGGTTGGTTGGTTGGTTGGTTGGTTGGAGGTCCGCGGCACAACTCAGTTGAAACGAATCTTGCCATCGGAGCCAAGGAGTGCCGCCGGAGAAGAGGATTGGCACACGCTCTGTGCAGAAGGAATCATCAGTCGCAGCACACGGAGAAGCCCACTGCCACCGCCAAGGAGTGTACGTACGCAGCTGCTGGTGTTCGTCGAATGATCAAGCTTGTAGCCTTGGATGTCGGGACACTGATCGGCGGCACAGATACCAAACTTGAACGCGCCGTTTGTGTAGTAGCAACAAAGCAACTCCTCGCATGGACTGCAGGTTCCATCGCCACTCGGCGGATCCATGCACCACTGTGGCACCGCTTGGCATGCCTGCGAGAGAGCAATACTCTCAGTGAGCCGTAGAAGAGACGCAAGCGACGCACGGGGGTACGCACAAAGCGGTTGTTCTGCAATGCAAGCCCACGCATATTAGGTCGTTGTTGCAAGAAGGGCGGGAACGGCGCCGAGAGATGGTTGTTGTTCAAGAACAAGTATTGCAAATCGGAAAGGCTCTGGTAGATGGTTCCGTTGAAGCGGTTGTACGCAAGGTCGCTGCAGTCCCCAACCGCAGAGGATGGCGTGAGAAATAAGCTGGCATCAAGGTAAGTTTGGTACGTACAGATACACCAAGCTGCTAGGCAGCTCAGGAAGAGGGCCTTCGAATTGGTTATCCGAAAGGCGCCTGCAACCGAAAACCAATCAATCAGCCAGTCAATCAAGCAATCAATCAATCAAGCAATCAATCACAACACTCAACCGCAGCAGGCAATCTGTACAGGCATACAAATATTCGAGGGCAGAGTTGGCAGAGATCTTTGGCAACTTGGTGAACAGGTTCGATGAGAGATCGATGTGCACGAGAGAGTTGGACCACGTAGGAATGGCTCCAGAGAGCTTGTTGGTGCCCATCGACCTAAAACATCCACGTGAATGAGAGAATGAGCACGAGAACAGCTGGAGGCATTGCATACAAATAGCTCAAGTGGCTCAACTGCAATAGGGCACTTGGTATCGAGCTCTCCAGTCGGTTGAAACTCACGTCGCACGTCTCGAGTGTAGCGAGGTCGCTCACGGAGCTCGGCAGTGCGCCTGAAATGAGGTTGTTGCTGAGAGAGAGCTCGCGCAGCAGGTGCAAGCTGCCAATGTTGCTGGGAAGGGTGCCATTCAAGGCGTTGTGCGAAAGTCGAATGGTCTCGAGCGCTGCAAGGCGCACGATCGAGTTCGGTATCGAGCTGTACAGCGTGTTGGCAGACAGGTCGAGCATCGTGAGGTCCGAGAGGTCTCCAATCGTTGAGGGAATGGTTCCACGGAGGCCGGCACCAGCCAACTCGCTGTGACGTAGAGTATCAATACGTGCAGCCATTGCTGCCAACGATGAGAGATGCTGAGTGAAGGCGTGCCAACGTTAGCGAGTGACGTACAGGCCCACGACAGTGCCATAGCCCGAGCGGTAGACGCACGTCACGCCCTGCCATTGATTGAAGCACGGGTCCGGCGTGTAGACCCAGTTGGTGTTGCGCGTCCAGCCACTGCCTCGAGTGCTGTTGAAGAGCTCGACCAAGGCATTGCGCTGTGCAGCCGGTACGGGTTTGGGTCGCTCGGTCGGGCACGCCCACTTGCTGCTCATACTGTGGAGAATCGCGACGAAGGTCGATAAGGTGCGCACGAGCTCGCAAGTCTGGCAAGCATCGTAGCAGGTCGTACTTGATAGTATGCACGCATCCAGACGTAGATACCGAGGATATTTGTCCGTCTCCCCCACTGGAGGTGCAAGCAATGTTGAGAATGCTCGTGTGTTCGGTCGAGGAGCACGCGAAGCCTCGCGTGTACGTGATGGTGACACCGACGGCGCTGCTTCCTGCGACCGAGTACGGCTTCCATGTGGCGTATTGTGCGTTTCCCCAGCCAATGCTGGAGCCCGACACCGCGCATACTCCATTTTCAGGTTTGCAATATCCTGGTGCGGTTTGACCGCACACGTTGACGAAAACCGTGGTGCCAGTGTAGTATTGATAGTCGGCTTGGGACGTGCTCGAGTGGTTGCGATACATGTTGCTCAGATCAAAGTAACGGCCTTGCGAGTCGAGAAACGAGCATGGAAATGGCGTCCATACGGCATCAGCTGCCGTGCTTAGCACCAGCACAACAATGAGAGCCGAGATGGCCGAGTGGCGCCACTCCGTGACGGACATGACGAGCAACGCGAGGCGACGAAGGAGCAAGCAACATACAACCAATTCTGCGCTCTTCGTTGGTCTTGTATGCAGGACGGCGTCCAACAATCGCAATTGGGTTCGGTCTTTCGTCTCGAGGTCTCAAACCACCTATCGCGGCCTACGATCCCAAGGACTGATGGCTTAGCCGAGATATTCTGCCGTGGCTGTGGTCGAGGCGAGAAATATCGGCGGAGGCAGATATTTTGGCGGGAGATTGTTATTAAGGGTGGTCCAGGAGCTCTCGATGCGCGATGGCGTCTTCCTCTCGTCGTCCTCTTCGCCTCGTCGTCGATCTTCATCGCCATCTCTCCCTCTCCCTCTCTCTCTCATATCCATCTCGCTCGCTCGCTGGCTCGCTCTGCTGCTTGGAATTGGTGTGCGGTGGTGCACGTCGTTGAGAGAGTGACAAATGTCGGCCAAGGTCAAGGACTCCAAGTACTTTAACCCGTCCAAGAAGGGTACGCCTCGACGCGCTCTCTCTCTCGCTGGATCGCCACACTCTCGCTCAGACATTCCCTTCGTCGATGCTCTCTTGCAGGCGAGCTCCATGAGCTCAAGCAGGAGCTCGACACGGGCGCCATCGAGGCCAAGCGCGATTGTCTCAAAAAGATCATCGCCGCCATGACGATCGGCAAGGACGTGTCGGTGTTGTTTCCCGACGTCGTGAAGCAGATCAACACGCAGGACCTCGAGCTCAAGAAGCTCGTGTATCTCTACGTGATGAACTACGCCAAGAGCCAGCCCAACCTCGCCATTCTCTCGGTCAATGCCTTTGTGCAGGTTCGTGAGGATCGGTGAGTGCCCGCACGGCCGGTTGTACTCACTCTGCTACTGCTACTGCTGCTGCTGGCGCCCGTTGCGCAGGACTCGACCAAGAACAAGAACCCGCTGATCCGCGCGCTCGCCATCCGCACCATGGGCTGCATCCGCGTCGAGCAGATCACCGAGTACCTGTGCCAGCCGCTGCAGCTGTGCCTCAAGGACGAGGACCCGTACGTGCGCAAGACGGCCGCCGTGTGCGTCGCCAAGCTGTACGACATCTCGCCGTCGCTGGTCGAGGCGCAGGGCTTCCTCGAGCTGCTGGTCGACCTGCTGTCGGACGCCAATCCGATGGTGGTGTCGAACGCCGTCGCGGCGCTGTCCGAGATCGCCGAGACGTCGCCCGACGCGTTCCGCGTCACGCCGCACACGCTCAGCAAGCTGCTCGCGGCGCTCAACGAGTGCTCCGAGTGGGGCCAGATCTTCATTCTCAACGCGCTCGCGGCCTACGATCCCAAGGACTCGCGCGAGGCCGAGGGCATTGCCGAGCGAGTGACGGCGCGTCTGCAGCACAACAACTCGGCCGTCGTACTCGGTGCGATTCGCGTGCTGATGAAGTACCTCGATGCCATTCGTTCGGCAGAGGCGATTCGTACGCTCACCAAGAAGATGGGAGCTCCTCTTGGTACGTGTGAACGTTGCTCCCATTCATTCATTTAGATTGTTGCGGATTTAATTCTCTCGATTGCTGATCGATGTCGTCTTCACAACAACAACAGTGACGCTCCTTTCGAAGGAGCCCGAATTGCAATACGTGGCGTTGCGAAACATCATTTTGATTCTCCAGAAGCGCCCGACCGTGTTGCAGCACGAGCTCAAGGTGTTCTTCTGTAAATACAACGACCCGCTGTATGTCAAGATGGAGAAGCTCGAGATCATGATCATGCTCGTCAACGAGCGAAACGTCGATCAAGTGCTGATGGAGTTGAAGGAGTACGTCGTACAAAAATCAAAAGCGCGCTGCTGCTGCTTGGTCTCCTCACTAACGAATGAATTTTGTGCGTCTCGCGATGATGACAGGTATGCTACGGCAGCTGATGTCGAGTTTGTACGCAAGGCTGTTGCTGCTATCGGACACACGGCCATCAAGCTTGAGCGTGCTGCCGAGCGTTGCATTCATGTGCTCTTGGAGTTGATCGAGAACGGCTACAACCCTGTGGTGCAAGAGGCCATGATCGTCATCAAGGTACACTCCCTCACTCACTCACACAAACTCGGGTCTGCACAATCACCTCCATGGATAGTAGAATTTTCTCTGACCCTCCGTGTGGTGGAACGTGCAATTTTTCTCGCGTCTCGTGTGAGAGTAGGATATTTTCCGCAAGTACCCTGACCAATACGAGAGCATCATTCACAAGCTCTGCGACAACCTCGAGCTCGATGAGCCCGGCGCGCGCGCCGCCATGATGTGGATCTTGGGCGAGTATGCCGAGCGCATCGACAACGCCGAGGATCTGCTGTACGGCTTCCTGCAAAACTTTTTGGACGAGCCGTACAAGGTGCAGCTGCAGCTCTTGACCGCCACGGTCAAGCTGTTCCTCAAGCGCCCCAAGAACGCCAAGGACATGGTGTTGCGCGTGTTGCACCTCGCTGCCGAGGAATGCTCGAACCCCGATATTCGCGACCGCGGCTTCATGTACTGGCGTTTGCTCACCAACCCCAAGGCCGCCAAGGTATGTGGCGTCAACCTCGTCGTCATCATCATCTTCGCACAAACAGATTTTCTCACCACCACAAACCACGATTACCGTATTTTGGCGTATGCATCCAATGGATTATTGTGGATTTGTTTGGTATTTCGATTTTTTGTGCGGCACGCAGGCTGTTGTGCTTACGAAACGACCACAAATCGCCGAGGCTTCGTCGCTGCTAGACCCCGGCGTCTTGGATCTGCTGGTGGCGCAAATCTCGACGCTCTCGGCCGTGTACCACCAGCCGCCCGAGACCTTTGTGCCCAAGCTGCGACGAGGCCAAGCGCAACAAGCCGCCGAGCGTCTCAAGCAACTCAAGGAACAAAATCGCGCACAAACCGACGAGTACGTAGCAAAGCTGGCGCGCGCAAAAAATCCTCCCCCAAAATTCAAGACTACCATGTAACACCACCATGGCCGTGCTGTGTAGTGGCGGCGTGGAGGATGGCTCGGAGGAACGAGGCGAATCGCTCCTTGGCGATATTCTTACGGGCGACGCGTTGGTTACGTCGAGCTCGAGCTCGTCGAACGCAGCCGGCGAGCGCTCGATTCTCGAATTGTTGGGCGACTCGCCTGCTACTCCACCCGTGTCGAGCAGCGGTAGCAGCCTGAACGAGTTGCTGGGAGGCGGTAGCGAGGCAGCAGCGTTTGCGCCCGTGGTACGTTCGCCGCGCGCACCGTCGCCCGCACATAACGCGAATTTACGTGTGCGAATATTCGTTCGCGCCCACATACGCCCTCTAATTCTCGTTCTCATTCACGTTCCATTCCATCCAGCACCATCAACAACACTCTGCCAAGGTGCTCCTGCCCGCTGCACAGGGCTCGGGCTTGCAAATCAGTGGTCGCGCGACACGCGATAGCTCGAGCCCAGCGGGAATCCGCTTCGAGTTCGTGTTCGAGAACCTCGGCGCCACGCCATTGTCGAACTTTGCGATCCAGTTCAACACCAACACGTACGTCGTAGCGCGCACACAAACACAAACACAAACACAAACACGCACGCCTTCGCTCGCCTCGTAATGGCTGTAGTTGCTGCTCTTGCTCTTTTTCTCGCTCTTTGTTGTTGGTGCTGTTGTGGTTGCTCCACCTCCAAGTGGAGCGCGATCTCGGAGTATATGTCGCGCTAGCGCAAGAAGCCGAAAGAGCGCGCGCACGCACGCACGCACGCACGCAAGCGTGTGTTGGCTGGTGTGGTATTTGGGATATTTCCCTTTTGCGTGGAAGTCGAGGACGAGGACGACGACGCATAGCGCAGCGCGATTTTTGTATTTTGATTTTTACGCGCGCGCGCGCCGCCGTCACGTTCGTTAAGGGGATTTTTCGTTCCTCCTCGTTCGCGATGAGACGGGACCTTATCTGCGCGACGGTGGCCGACGGCATCGGAGATTGGCGGTGTGATAGTTGTGAGATAAGGTCCCTTGTCGTGGGTGTGTATTTGAGAGGATTTATTACTTGTGTTTATGGATCGAGACGATTTCTCTCTCGCGCGCGCGCTCTCACACTCTCTCACGCACACGCTCTGCTGTTATTGACAACTTTCTCATGCGATCGTGATTGATTGGTAAAGATTCGGCATCGTACCGGCGGCTCCTCTTCAGGTTCAGCCACTGCAACCGGGCCAGAGTGCGCAGACAGTCTTGCCGCTGGCGTTCAACGGCGCGCACCGCAGCGCACCCGAGACGCCACCATCGTCTGTCATACAGATTGCTGTCAAGGACAACCGAGGCCCGATCTTTTACTTTGCCGAGACGGTGCCATTCGAGCTCCTCTTTTCTGCTGATGGGTACGTCGAGCGCAAGAATGGCGACCACCACATTATCACCAGCACACCAGCAGCACACCAGCACCAGCGGCTAACGGACTCATGTGTTGGGATTCATTGCAGCAATCTCGAGGCACCAGTATTCCTCCAATCGTGGGGTGAGCTTGCAGCGACGGAGAGGAGCTTCACGCTTCCGATCACATCGCCGGTGAACTTGACACAGATTCAGGAGCGCCTGAGCCACGCCAATATCTTTACGGTTGCGCGCCGTGCGCTTGCTGATCGCGTACGTTACGTTAGCTGCAGGCCACGAGGCGTGCGCGCAACACACATTCTCTCTCTCTCTCTCTCTCTCTCTCTCTCTCTCTCGCGTATCAGTGGAATGGTGGTGGTGGTTTGTGGTTTGTGGTGGTTGTGGTGGTGCAACGACGGCTACTTACACACAATCTGACGTGAATCGGTTGCTTTCTCCAGGAGGTATTCTATTGCGCAGCCAAGGTTGCGCAGGTGGGTCTCTTGTTTGAGATTGCCTTCCCGAGCGATATGCGATCGGTGGTGGCGAATGCGCGCTCGCGAGCGGCGCCTTTCTTGCTGCTGGTGCAGGACGTGATCCAGCGCCTGGTGGCGTAGGCGGCAGCGAGTGTCCAACAATTTCTTGGCGGTGGCAGTGTTTGGTGCGCGATAGCCATCTCGGTAGGCCGTTGAGATCGAGTGTGATCGTGTGTGGTCTCTGTGTGTGTGATCCTTGTGATGTGTTGTGCTCGGGTGTGAGATCGAGACGATGATGGTGGTCGTTGGTTGGCGCTAAAGACTACTACTTTTTACACTATAAATGGGCATTTGAAGCAAATCAAAACACAGTGCAGGACACACAAACACACACTCCAGCACACACCCACACACAGGCACGGCACCGACGACGTTGCGTACGGCCGTGTAGAGGCGGACAGAAGGAATGGCGGGTGAGAGGGAGGAGGGGGAGGAGAGAGACTATCAAAACACACGTGCTGATTCGACACACGCATAAACCGACACTGATAATAACGAACAGAGCAAAGAAAAAATCGAAGAGGGCGCGGCGAGTAAACAAAAGAGAGGGGGAGAGAGTTCAAGTCATCGAGCGCAAGGCTCGTAGCGCAAGAGAGCGCCAAGTGTGCGGAAGAGAAAGAGGGAGAGAGAGAGAAGGAGAAGCAGAGGAGCGAGAACGCAACGGTGCGTGAGGTTGGGCAATTTACTGCCAAGCGCCACCGTCGTCCTCCTCGCCTCCCGAGTACTCGGCTTCGTCCTGGTCGTCGGCGTAGTCGTTGTTGGTGGCGTCGAGACACCGCTGGATCATTTGCTTGCCGTTCTCCTGTGTGATGATCGGTTGCAGCTTGTCGGTGGCAAAGGTGTACACATGACCAGTCTCGGATGCGACGAGCAAGAGAACCTGCGCACCGGTGAGAGTCGAGAGCTCGTAGGCCTGGATGGACAAGGCAAGCAAGCAAGCAAGTAAACGAGAGGCGAAGGGGGTGAGTAAAGAGCTTGGCCACCAACACACCGCACAGTAACGGACACAGGATAGAGGAAGGAGAGGGAGGGACAGCAGACCACACACACGTAGACATAGACACACACAGAGGAACGAACGAACACACAAAGGAAGAAATACTCTTATTTGGACACCAGGCCGCGCGCGCGCGCACAGATAAGCCACCACTTGGTGCAGAGAGTGATTGATTCTCTCGTCGCTCTCGCAGACTTGAATAAACGCTGACTGAGAATCTCACCACCCACCACCGCGATCATGACGACCGATAACCACCAAGGCGAAACGAAGGCGTGCCGCAGAGAGTAGGATGGACCACAGCACGAAGCCACACACACACACACACACAAGGTGCTCTGTCCAACACATCACGTCCACACCACTGCGCGGTGGGGCGCGTCCCACAAGACACTAGATCAAGACCACGACCGCCGACGGCGCGTACCTTCTTCATGATGCCACGCTTGCGCTTACTGAACGTAATATTGCGCTTGCTCTTGTCGTCGATGAACTCGATGGCGATCTTCTTCTTGCCAGCGCGCTTGGCCGCTGGGTCGAGCTTGAGCTGCGGCGTCGACAGCGGCGGCGGCGACGAGGCCGTTTGCGGCGAGGTGGCCGTGAGCGGCGGCGACGAGCCCGAGCCCGAGCTCGAGGTCGACGAGCGCGACGAACGCGACGCACGCGTCGGGGCCGGCGAGGGAGCTGGCGAGTGCTGCGCGCCAGCCTTGCGCTGTGGGCGGCCGCTTGGAGGGCCGCCACCGAGCTGTTGCTGCTGCTGCTGCTGTTGCTGGTGTTGTTGGTGTTGCTGTTGCGGCGACGGCGGTGGCGGCATGGGACCGGCAGGCGGCGGCGCCATGTGTTGTTGTTGTTGCGGCGGCGGCGGCATGGGCGCGTAGTGCTGCTGTTGCTGCGGCTGCTGTGGCGGCATGGGACCGGGCATGTAGGGCGAGTGCGGGTGGTGGTGGTACAGTTGCGGCTGTTGCGCCGCGTGGAACATGGGAGGAGGAGGGCCCGGCATGTAGGTCATGTGCGGAGACTGCTGCGGCTGCATCGGCTGGTAGTGCGGATGGTAACCCATCATGTGGTGCTGTGCAGGCTGCGGTGGAGCCGGGGCGTCTTGGGAATCTCCCATGATGGACGAGGGGAAGGCGGCAGGACGACGAGAGAGACGAGCGAGACACACACAGAGAGAAGAGAAGGCGCGCGCGCGAGAGACCGAGAGAGCGTGTGCGCGAGAGAGGGCAGGCAGAGACAGAGAGGGAACACGAAGAGAGACACGCAGCAGGCCGGCCGCACAGCCGGCTACTGCCACCTCCCCCGCCTAATAAGGCAACCTACGGGAATGCGAGCCACCACGCCGTGCTCCTTGCCTAAAGCCCGCTGCCCGCCGAACCACGCTGCTAGGCGCGCCGCCGACATGGCGCACACGTCGCGTGAGGGCGCCGCAGCCGTATCGAACCACGGCCTGGGCGGCGGCCGAGCCCGAGACGGGGTGGTAGGTTGGCGATAAGCGCAAGGAAGCGGCGTCGGAGAATTGCCTGGCGCCTGAGGATACCTCGGCTGCAAGGTCGGGCGCCGCGGCCTGCGCTCGAGCCGGGCGCATTATGCCGAGGGAGACGACTGGCACTGCCTCGGCGCCACCACGATGTCGCCTCACCAGCGCGGCCGGCGTCTTGCGAGTGCGACGCCTCCCAAGGCTCACTCCACTCGAACGACAGCCGCCTGCCGCCTCCGCTGCAGCAGCGGTGCTTGAAAAACAACCGCCGCCGTGCGCCAATCCAAGATATTTTCCTCTTGTTGTTAGTTTCGCCCGCTGCGCGCTCTGGTCTCGCGCCTACGCTCGTGGCCGTGGACGGCCGCACGACCGAGGCGCACGGAGCGCTGGCCAGAGGGCTGTCGGGCGCGAAGCACAACGCGCTCCGGAAACCCGCGCTCCAAGTGCCGCCGTGCGCTCGAATTTCGCCGACGGATCTCGCTCGCTCTTTCCTCTCTGGCGCTCTGCTGCTCGCTCGCTCTCTCTCGTTCTCGCTCTCGCTCCTGTTGCCTAGCGTCTCCCATCTCTTCTTCCAGATGGGCATCTGCCTCGCTCGACCTCGACTACTGCCGCTCTCGCACACTCACCGCCATATCCGATCGCTCTCTTTTGCTAGCGTTGCGCGCGGGAGCTCTCTCCTCTCCTCGCTGCTCTTCTCTCGGCGCGGGCGAATAAATAGCGGCCTTGTTTATCAGGCCTTGGTTTGTGGTACAGATCGGGGCGCTATCGTTCCTCCCTACTCGGTCGGAGCTCGCTCGATGAACGACAACGAGCCATGGCACTCGACGCACAGGTGCAGCGGTACCGTCGCTCCCGTGCCTCCAGTGCTGGCTGTGTGGTGCTCGACCACCGGCTCGTGCGCTCTGTAGCAACCAACGCGCCGTCGTCGTCGGTGCTCGTACCCTGATTAGATCGATCTTTCTCGCGCGCATCCTACTGCTCGATCGGTATCGATCTGGCTGCGCGGCCTGCACGTACGATACGATCGCGAGCTGGAATGCTGGCGGTCCTGGTGCCGAGCGCTTGAACTTGGCGTTCGGCCGAAAGACCTCGAACACCGGCACCACGGCGCCGGCCGGCCGATCGCACGTCGCGCTCGCCAGCGGCCGCACGATGAAGCCCAGGCTGCGCAGGTGGCTGTACACGACGTAGTGTGCGGCCGCCACGCCGTGGACGCCCAGCAGCGCGTACGCCTCCTGCAGCGAGAGGAACGCACTACTCGCTGCCGGAGGCTCGATCGCAGCGACGCGATCCTTGAGCGCCGCTTGGAAAGTCGTGACAGTGCTGTGAAGCACGCAACACCACCAGCACCAGCACCACCAGCAAATCAGCGATCGTAACATTGGATGCGCCACATCGAGTATACCACCATCCACAGTAACAATAGCACCCACCAGCCACCAGCCATCAGCCGAACCACCACCACACCACACCACCCCAACACGTTCAAACGATCTCGTTCGTTCGTTCGGGTGCTCGTTCGCTTTCGATCGAACCAACACGCACGCACACGCACCTGTGCTGCTTCACCAGCTGCTCCTCGTCGCTACTCGCACATCTCAACGCCAACTTTCCTTGATCCACGAGATATCTACCACCCAAACATGCTACCAACATGAGCCGTCGTAGGTTGCGCGCACACGCACAGCCGAGCGAAAGCGATCACGATCTCTCTCTCTCTTTCGCGATCTCACTCGCTCGCACTGATCTCACTCGCTCGCTCGCTCTTCCTCCCTCAAATGGCGCAGCTACCATACACGGCCTCGATGACATGCAGCTTCTCGAAACCTCCGGCGCTCGAGAATCCAAAACCCCCGCGCCAGTCCTTGGCGCGAATCACCAAACACTCTTGGCTACTCGGCAGGTACCAAGCGAGAGACACGCGATCGCAACCGATCTCGCGCTCCGAAGCAACGACGCGATACCAGTCTTGAAGAGCGAGCGCGAGACGTTGTTGCCGTTGCGCCTCGAGTGCGCTCTCGTCTTCGATCGGAAGACTCGCTTGCGCTACCGTATCGACCGTCTCTTTCACGCCGCGTTTAGGGAGAGGAACGACTCGTTTGCGCGCGCGTTTGCTAACGTGCTGATGTGGATGTTGTTGTTGTGGATGTGGTATCTCGCGGGCCTCTGCTTCTGCGTCGTCGCGTTTGCGTTTGCGTGAGTGCTTGCTAGAGTCTGATAGATCGCTACCGCTACCTCCTCCTCCTTCTCCTCCACCACTAACATCCTCGCGCAGGACATCTACCGAGCCACTACTTTCGAGTGTTTGATCAACGTCGAGCTCGATATTCGAGTCGCTCTCGTTGGATGAGTGAGTTTGAGGTGGAGATGGCGAAGCCATGGCGCAAATACAAAAAACGACGCCTCCTGAGGATTGGCTGTACTTTTGCTTGTTTCTCATTTCCCGCTCACCACGCCCATCTCCTCAACGATCTCGATCATCGTATCTCACCCAATCTATCAATCAATCTAGAGAGAGAGATGGCTCTCGAAGTCATCCCCGGTAAATCCGTCGGCGAGTTCATACTCGGCTCTCCGATACGTGATGCCATACGATTCATCAAGCAACGAAGCAAGGATATTCCCGAGGCTCGATTGATGTGCCACAAGGACGAGCTGCTGGCGCTCGATATCGTCATCGACATCAATACCATGTTGCTGCGCTTCGATCCCGTGACGCAACGGTTAAAGATGATCGAGATCTATGATATCGCTACGCAGTCGTTGGCGTATGATGGCGTCGAGTTCTGGTGCGTACCATTGCAAGAGAGGCGCGGATTGATTGCGATCTCTCGCGAGAGCTCGCTTGATATCTCGAGCAACATTGCGACATTCGATGCTGGAAGGTACACTGATATATCTCTGTTCTGCGGCATCCATCATGATCCTCGTATCGTGTTGTATTGTGTTGTGTGATCTCTCGATTGAACGTTGGTAGTGGTAACGGTAAGCACGCTACGTTCGAGAGCATCTACTCGCACTTTGGACCATCGTATCCAGGCGAATACCTCGCGACACCGCCGACGCAAGGCTACTATCTCCACTATCCCGTACGTGGAGTTAATCGCGCCAACAACACGGTTGTGTGTCGTTAGTGATGTGCTCACACTATCGCACCTTCCAGGGCATCACGTTCATGTTCGAGGTGCCTCCGGCGCTCGCTGCTCGCTTCCAGAACGATCCCAAGAGTATGAGCCACGCCAAGCTGCTGCTGCTCCTGCTGCTACCACACACTACTAACACTCGCGAGTGCAACCATCGAAAGGTCTACCGATGAACTTTGATAGCGCCGCAACGAGCGCTCCGGCTCTGCGCGTCATGGTGTACCAAGGCAACTGGCTCGAGCCCGTGATTCCGCCACACGCCGACGACCTCTACTTTGAGCGCGTCGTCGCCACCGTCAATCAGGACCTCTTCTTCGAGCAACGCAACGAGCGTATCATCCTCGGCGAGTCAACGACGCAGGATGTGCTGAGTAAGCTCGGTAGTCCGTCGGTCATCCATACCAAGGACGAGGACAAGATGAAGATCCATTCGCCCGATCGACCATGTATGCTATGCTCTGTGCTGTGCTATGCGATCGTCAATCATCCATCACCTCGCTAACCAATCCATCGCCACAGCCATCGGGCTCGATTACTTCTTCAACTACTTTGACCTCGGCATCGACATTCTCTTTGACGGCGTCACCAACGTCGTCAAGAAGTTCATACTCCACACCAACTTTCCTTCGCACTACGACTTTAATCGGTACGCTGCTGGTGCTGCTCCTCCCGAGCTCCACGGGCCGAATTCAATCTCTCTCTCTCTCTCTCTCTCTCTCTCTCTCGCGTCCGGCAATGACCACAACTTGGTTGGTGGCCATGTGATGCCGTCGCCTCTCGCACGCGCACCACAACTCGCCGACGCCATCGTGTTCCCTTCTTGGATGCCGCCGTCGCGTTTGGCTCGGTTTGGTACCATGGACCTCCACGCGCCACTCACTCGCAATGCGTGTCATGGTTGCGCGCGCGTCGCCACAGATACACCAAGTGCAACTTTCGAATTCAGCGCCTCGATGCTGATGGCCAGCCGATTTCTGCCGTAGCCGCTGCCACCACCAAAGCAGCAGCAGCGATATCTACCATGCCGAGCCCAGTCGCGCTGCCCGACGATGCTACCGCCACCACCACGACGACCACGACCACGACGCAGGAGAACCTCCAATGGCAGAGCGTCTCGCTACAGAACGAAGGCGAGAGCAACGGCACCGCCCTGCTTGCGACCGGGCCATCTACGGCCTCTGTCGCTCACGAGCCCTCCGCGATTGGGCCTGAATCCAAGGTACGACGAAGGACATCATCATCATAATCATCATATATCATGGTACCGCAAGTGGCGCTTATCTCACGCGATGGCCACTCACGCTGGCTGGTACCTTGTGTCGGAACTTTCGCCGCCCTTCATGGCGTACAACTGCTCTTGTTGCTGCTGTCCATATCGGCTCTCTCTCTGCCGCAGCTGGTCGACATTGAGCGACTCTTTGGTGAGCGAGGCCAGCCGGTGGTGCACAAGGGTCCCAACACGGCGCAACATGCGCTCTTCGCGCCGACCTTCTTCTACGGCTACCCGGGCGTGATCTTTGAGCTCACCAAGGAGGAGTACGTCGCCAGCGTTTGTTTATACCAGGAGGCCGCGTAGGTCGGCGTCGCGCGCCACCACGACGCGAACCACGACGGTCGGCGTGACTCCTCCGCCATTCTGTGAGATATTTTGTTGTTGCTGTAGCTGCAGCTGTGAGATAAGAGCCTTCCTTGCGTATGGGACACATCCTAATCCTTCCTATACCACAACACACGCGCGCGCGCGCGTATATAGTGCGCTCCTTCTTTTTCTATCCAATATCTATGCACTTTCATTCGAAAGTATATTCTACCTCTCTGGCTCGAGATTCAGGTTCAGGTTCAGAGTTTAATCACAGACGAGCGGCAGTCCACAACAGACAACCAGCATCAATAACAAAGGTGCACAAATACTTCCTTTGGACAACAACAAGAGAATAATGGTTGGCGTGGTCGGCCACCATGACAAGCAAGCAAGCAAGCAGGTTGTAGATGGAGATGACGATGGAGATGGAGATGGAGCGAGTCAGACAGAGTGGAGGGAGGGAGTACGAGGTACCAGAGTTTGCGAGCGCGCGCTCACTGCTGCGTAGCAGGCGGAGCATCGGCGGTCGTCGCCGCAGGACTCGTGGGTGAGGAGGGCGTAGGCGCCGTAGTCGTCGTCGTGCTGGTGGTGGTGGTCGGGACATGCTCCGCGGCGGGGGCTGGAGCAGCAGCAGCAGCAGGAGGCGACGAGGCCGTGGTGGTCGATGGCGGAGCAGCGTCGGCGCCAGGAGTGGTAGCGTCGGCCGGCGCAGCGTCGCCACTCGAGAGGCCGCCCGCGTGGTGATCGTCGACCACCACACCGCGCGCGCGATCGACGGCATCGATCTTCTGCTTGGTGGCGGTCTTGATCTGCTCGACCTCGCGAGTGGCGCTCTCGGCAATGGGCGCGATCATGTTCGACAACGCCGAGCCCCACGAGCTGAGCGTCTGCACGGTCGACGCAACGGTCGGGTTCTCGCTCACCTACACCACGAAGCAACCGCTTTGTGAGCGCGCGCGCTCTTTCATGGGGCTAACCGCGAGCGTGGCGCACACGTACAGCGTTGGTCGCCGAGCGTACGGAGCCAGTGACCTGCGTGGCGGCGGCGTTGGTCCTCTCCGAGACGGCGTACGACGTGTCGATGTTGCGCCACGCGTTCTGGATCGTGTCGCCCAAGGCCGACGCGCCCTGTGCGATCTGCATGCCGACCACCGACGCCGTGGTGCTGATGCCGTACTGTTGGTCGAACTCGTGCAACTTGGTGCCGACCACTTGCGCTCCGGCCATGATGTGCTCCGAGATCTTGTTGCGTTCTGCTCGTTGCACGACGAGAGAGAGAACGAGTGAGTGAGATCAATGCATCGATCAAGAGCGAGCGTGTGAAGCACTCATTCGCGCATACCATCGACCTCTCGAGCAGCGTCCAAGGCGCCGACGCCCAACGTGTAGCCCGATGCAAGGAGCGACGCAATCACCGAGGTGCTCGACTGTATCAACCAAACACACGCACACACGACACACGCAAGCTTCCAGTATCAGCCACCGTGGAGCGCATGATGACGACGATGATATCTTCACGCCATCGTCCTTGTGGTCGATGGATGGATGGCTGGGGAGCGTACGCGCTCTTCGTCGGGCACCGTGAAGGCCTTGTGCGGAATGTCCTGTTGGCTCATGTGCGACACGTGAACCGGATCGTTCTCATCGTCGACGAGATCGTCATCATCAAAGTCCAACACATGTCCCGCCGGGGGAGCGTGCTCGCTGTCTCCTTGTGGAGCCGCAACCGCAGGCGGTGCCGCAGCAGCACCGGCAGCAGCACCAGCAGCGCCCGAGCCAGCGAGATTGCTCGACGATGGCTCGTATGGAGCCACGGTAATGGGTCGGTCTTCGATCAAGGCGTTGGTGAGGAGAAGCGCCGTCTTGGCAGCTGCCTCACTCTCGAACTCGACGATGGCTTCGACCGAGGTGCCTTGGCTACGCACACGCACACACACACGCGACATTCAATCATCAGCCATCGACGCAGAGGCATCGAGAGAGACTTATGGGCGACGCGATCGCGACACATACCGGCGCATCGTGAGGTTCAGGATCTTGCCGCAGAACGAGAAGAAGTCCGCGATGGTCTTCTCGCTCGCCTTGGGCGAGATGTTCGAGATCTTGATGGTGGAGCCAGCCTGCGAGTCCCGCGCACCAACGAGACTTTCGATTACCACACGGGCAAGGTGGCGCGCGCCGAGGCAGCGGGAGCATTCCGTACCATGGGAGAAGGGAGTCTGTGGGAGGGTTCGATTGCAGGAGCAGCTATCGTGGGTTGTGGTGTGGAGAGGTTGGAGGCACTGGCGAGAAGCGGTGGCTGAGTGTGTGGGGATGCTTGGGCAGTGGCGGTGGTGGTGGTGGTCGTGGTGCAGCAACGAACGAATAACGACCGCGCCAACCGCACAACCCTCCTCTCATCTCATCTCATCTCATCCATCCATCCATCCATCCATCCATCCATCCATCCATCCATCCATCCATCCATCCATCCATCCATCCATCCATCCATCCACCATCCATCCATCCATCCA
>Ga0209935_1001722_pt1 | contig 31798 bp, 24 predicted proteins | sample ThiBio_1000_plan_2_FD_183958 | JGI IMG/M metagenome (GOLD analysis project Ga0209935, IMG submission 183958) | Wastewater bioreactor microbial communities from Cape Town, South Africa - Thiocy_cont_1000_plan (SPAdes) | ecosystem: Engineered > Bioreactor > Thiocyanate-remediating >...
TGCCGGCGGTCGCTTTGGCGTAGGGAGCCAGGATTTCGCTCCAATAGCCGCCGCCGGGCGCCACTTCGATCACCCGCATATGGGGTTTGAGGCCCCAAAAGGCCAGGCTGGCAGCGGGATGACGGGCGCCATCGCGCGCGACATTGGCCGAGTCACGCTGGTGGCCCGCGACCGCAGCATTCAGCGCTGCATCGCGCTCCTGCGCTGAGGCGGGTATTGCGGAAAGGGCCACCACCACCAGGCCGGCGGCCCCCAAAACGACATTGCGGCGTATCATGGCGTCCTCTCCGTTCTTTTGTTGTGGCGATGGTGGGTGAAAATTGTGGCACTTGGGTGGCGGCTCCGCTTCCCGCGGCCGCACGATTGCTGCTCCGGTCGCGCCATGCCATAGGACGGGGCAAATGCAGACCCCGCCCCATCCGCTGTCACGCACCCTGAGCCATCTGGCCTATCTTGTGACGATCCTGTTCAAGGGGTTCGTTGGCTTCCTGGAATTTTCCGGCGGCCTGACCATTGCCTTCGCCGGGCCGCAGAAGCTCTACAGCTTCGTGCTATCCTATGCGGTACCCGAACTATATGACGGCGGCCATGCGCGCGCCGCCCACCTGATCAGCCAGGGCGCCACGCTGCTTGCCCAGTCGCAGACCAGTTTCGTAATCTTCTATCTTCTGGTGCATGGCACGCTGAAGATGGCGATCACCATCGTGCTGCTGCGCGGCCGCGGAGTGTGGGTATTTCCTTTCGCCTCCACCATCCTGGTCGGCTTCATCGCCTATATGTCCTATGAACTGTCCGACGAGTGGTCGAACTGGATCCTGGCCCTGGCGCTATTCGACACTTTCACCGTGTCGCTGGTACTCAACGAGTGGCGTAACTGGAAGAAGGCCTAGCCCGCCGCCAGCCGTTCGCAGATCGCAAGCAACCGGTCGATGTCGCAGGGCTTGTCCAGAAAGACGCTGTCTTTCACGCGTCGGTGTGGCAGGTCGGGGTTGGCCGAGACGTAGACCACGGGCGCCCTTGGGAAGGCCACGCGGAAGGCCTCTGCGACCTGCCATCCGTCCGTCGGTCCCGGCAGACGTATGTCGGTGACCAGCAGATCGAATGCTGTGGCTTCTGCCAGCAGGTCCATGGCCACTTCGCCAGTCGCCGCCTCCCGCAGCGTCCAGCCGGCTGCCGCCATCCCGTCCACCAGTTCCATGCGCAAAAACCACTCGTCCTCCACGACAAGGGCTCTGCGGGCATTGTTGCGTTCGTGCATCGATTGTGTCCGGTCCGCCGGTTTTCCTAACAAATGAATTGTGTTGCCGTTCCGGGGATGGGCAGCCCGGAACCTTTTGGCCCGCAAACGCGTTGCCAAGCGACCATCTTCATCGTAGCAAGAATGGACAGATGGGTGGTGGGTAGAGACAACCCGTAAGCCTGTCGGCACGCGAGGATGTTCCATAACGTACCAACCTGGGGGCGGCAATAAAGCATGTCGGCAGTCGCCACTACTTTCGGTGTTGAGGTCGGCCCTCGGGAATTTCTAGCCAGCCTCGCCCTGCCTGCCTATCTGACCGACGCCAATGGCTGGATCATCTCTTACAACGAGGCCGCCCGATGCTTCTGGGGTCGCTCTCCCGTACTGGGCAAAGAGAAATGGTGCGGATCTCTGCGACTGTACGCTGCCGACGGCGGCCCCATGCCGCTGGAGGAGTGCCCGCTGGCTCTGACTCTGAAGACGGGTAACCCGCATCATGGCATCGAGGCTATCGTAGAACGGCCGGACGGCAGCCGCGCGGTGTTCCTGCCGTACCCCTCCCTCCTCTACGACGACAAGGGATACCTAGCGGGAGCCATCAACCTATTGGTCGACATCACCGATCGCAAGCAACTCGAGCGCAGCCAGGGCCATCTCAGCGCCATCGTCGAGTCTTCGGAAGATGCCATCCTCAGCAAAGATCTGGAGGGGATCATCCAGAGCTGGAACAAGGGCGCGGAGCGGCTGTTCGGCTATACGGCCGAGGAAACGGTGGGCAAGTCGATATTGATGCTGATCCCGCAAGACCGTCAGGATGAGGAGCCCCGCATCCTGGCCCGCATTCGCCGCGGCGAGCGCGTGGACCATTTCGAAACGCTACGCAGGCGCAAGGATGGCACGCTGATCGACATTTCGCTGACCATCTCGCCGGTACGCAATGCCAGGGGCGAAGTGATCGGCGCATCCAAGATAGCGCGCGACATTTCCGATCGCCGCCGCGCCCAGCGCGCCCTGCGGCGGCTGACAAGGCGCCTTGCCACGCTCAATTCGATCGCCAAGCTGCTGTCCAGCGACCTGGACTCCGAACGCATCGCGCAAACGGTGACCGATATTGGCACCGAATTGTCCGGGGCACGCTTCGGTGCTTTTTTCCACAACATCGCGGGCGAGGCCAAAGACGTCTGTCGAATCCATGCCGTGTCGGGCGCGCCGCGCGAAGCCTTCGAGCAGTTCGGCAGGCTGTGCAACACGCCACTGTTCGGGCCCGCCCTGACCGGCGAGGGACCCGTGCGGGCTGATGATGCCCGCAGCGATCCCCATCACGGCTGGAACCCGTCCCATCACGGCACGCCGGACGGCCGTCTGACGGTCGTCAGCTATCTGGCGGTGCCGGTTATTTCGCGCTCCGGCGAAGTGCTGGGCGGCCTGTTCCTCGGCCATGACCAGCCCGGTATGTTCACGCAGGAGGCCGAAGACCTGATCGTGGGCGTGGCAGGCCACGCCGCGATCGCGCTGGACAATGCGCGCCTGCACAAGGCGGCGCAGGAAGAAGTGATCCAGCGCAAGCGCGCGGAGGAGGCCAAGGACCTGCTGCTGCACGAGATCAAGCACCGCGTGAAGAACACGCTGGGCACGGTGCAGGCCATCGCCTCGCAGACCTTCAACGCCGCGCCCAGGCAGGAGCGTGAAGCCTTCGGGGCGCGGCTGCGCGCCATGGCGGAGGCTCATGACCTGCTCACCAGCCAGGACTGGGGCGATGTACAGGTGCGCGAGGTACTGGAGCGCTCCATCGCCGCCTTCAATCCGGAACGTTTTACCCTGCAGGGTAGCGCCGCCACGATTTGTGCGGCACGCGCGCTGCTGCTGGCCATGGCCATCCACGAGCTGGCCACCAATGCGGTCAAGTATGGCGCCCTGTCGGGGCCGCACGGCCGGGTTGCCATCATATGGCAAAGCCAGGGCCGCCGGGTGGCCCTCAGATGGGAGGAAGATGGCGGGCCGCCGGTATTGCCGCCCCACCGCAAGGGCTTTGGCAGCAACCTGATCGAACGCGCGATGAAAGGCGAACAGGGCGATGCCCAGTTCGAGTTCCGGCCGGAAGGCTTGCGCGTGCGGCTGGAAGTGCCGGACTAACCTCGGCTCGGGCCTCCTCCGGCCTTGCCTGCCTTGCAAAAGGCGGCAATCAGGCGTTTGCTCTTCGCCAAGAAAAAGTTGGGGGAAGGCCGTGGGTGGGGGCTGGCTGGGCAATGTTTTTGCCATTGGCATCCTTGCTGTTGGTTGCGCTGCAACGGGCGCCGCCAGGGCTGCGGAGGTTCGGATCATCAGTCCCGGCGTGATCTCCAATTCAGGTCTCAGCGACGTCGCCGCCGCCTTTACCGCCAAGACCGGCACCAAGGTCACGATCCTGGTCGCCGGCATGGCGCAGATCGTGGATCGCATCAAGCACGAGGCCCCGCCCGCTGATGTGGTGATGCTGCCCATGGACCTGATGGGCACGCTGGCGCTGGATGGCGGGCTTTCCGGCAGTTTCACGCCGCTGGGCCGGGTTGAGATCGGCCTGTTCAAGAAACCCGAGGCGACCGCACCCGACATTGCGAGCGTGTCGAAACTGGCCGCGGCGATGAAGGGCGCCTCGGTGGTTTTCTATACCGACCCGGCGACCGGCAGCATGCAGGCGAGAATGAACGGACAGCTTCTGGCGCGACCCGACTTTGCCGGCGTTCATGGCCAGCCGATCATGGGCGATGCCGAGCCGGCGCTGAAACGCGGCGACGGCGATGCCAAGGCCATGGGGCTGGGCCTGATCCATGGCGAGCATGATCCCACCAACAGGCCGACCGCCAACCCCTACCTGGTGGGCCAGCTTCCACCCGAGTTGGGCATGCACATGGACATGGCCACCGCCATCAATGCGCGCAGCACCGATCCCACGGATGCCGCGGCCTTCATCGAATTCGCCACCTCACCGCCGATGCGCCCGGTATGGGCGCACAAGGGCGTCAATCGTTACTGAAGAACAAAAGGGAGCAGACGATGAGGATTTTTGCAGGACTGGCGGTGGCGGCGGCGATTATGACGGCGCCCGCGATGGCACAGCAATACAATGCCCTTCCGGTGCAGGGCGAGCCGCCGGGTCCGGTGCACATTCCCGACGCGCCGCAGCTTCCGTATCATTTCGGCAAGCGGCCCGTGGCGCCCTTGGGCGAGCGGTTCGGCAATGTCGCGGCCATCGCGCTGATGCCAAATGGCGATCTTCTGGTGTTCAACCGCAACCCGGCCATCATGATGGTGGAATATGATCCCACCGGCACCACCGTGAAGCGGGTGTTCAATCCCAACATTGCCATGAACCCGCACGGACTGCGCGTGGACCGCCACGGCAACATCTGGGCGATCGACAGCTTCCTGAACGTGATCTACAAACTCAATGGCCGTGGCGAGGTTCTGAAAGTGTTCGGCACACGCGGCGAGAATGCGCCGTGGGACGACAGCAAATGGAACGGCATGTTCAACCAGCCGCTCGACATCGCCTTCGACAAGGATGACAATTTTTATGTGGTGCAGAGCCATGGCGGCACCAGCCCCCCGGCCGACTGCACCTTCTGTGCGACCTATGACAGCCCGCAGACCCACAATGCCAAGGGCCATGCGGCGTTCGTCACCCATTCGCCGGCCATTCCCGGCAGCGATCCCCGGGTGATGAAGTTCGACAAGGACGGCCACCTTCTGGCGTCCGCCAGCCTGGCGCATGCCGACGGCAAGCTGCCCACCATCCACACCGTCATCGTCTCGCCGACGGGCGAGGTCTGGGTGGGCGACCGCGCCAGCCAGAAGATCGTGATCTTCGACAAGGACCTGAAGAACCGGCACGAACTTCAGATGCAGAACCTGACCTGCGGTTTCTATGAGGATGCTACCGGCCAGCTTTGGATGTCGACCGGTCGCGACGGCATGGTTCTAAAGCTGGGCTGGGACGGCAAGGTTCAGGGCTGGTACGGCAAGCACGGCACCGTGCGCGATTCCAACGATGTCGGCGAAGGCCATTACATGGCGGTATCGAAGGACCAGAAGACCATTTATATCGCCGACACGGTGCTGGCGAAGGTACTAAAGCTTGAACACAACTAGAATCTCGCCGCAAACACAGGCCCGCCCCTCCTCCTCGTGCGCGAAGCGCATCCCGAGGGGGAGGTCCCGGCGGGGGGGCATCAAACAGGAGTAGCTACCATGTCATCCCAGCCCCAGCCCGGCGTGCGCGTGGGATGCATGTAGAGGCCTTCGGGCCCCTTCGAGATCTCGTACTGCTTGTCGAACATGTCGTAGACCTGCTTCGGCCCGCCAGGCGGCGGCATGAACAGTTCGGCCCAAGGGCCGTTGACGTGGCTGAGCGACCAGTGACACGCGCCGTTGGTACCGCCGGTATGCGGGATCACGGAAATGTCATAGGCCTCGGCCAACGCGCCGATCTTGCGCAGCTCGCTCATGCCGCCGCACCATGTCACGTCCGGCTGCCAGACCGAGGCGCCATCCGCATCCAGCAGCTTGCGGAAGCCATAACGTCCATAGATGTGCTCACCGGTGGCGATGTTGGTCGATGTGATCTTGCGCCTGAGCCGCCCAAAACCGGCGAAATCGTATGGCGGTAGCACTTCTTCCACCCACTTGACACGATAGGGTTCCAAAAGCCTGCACATCTCGATGGTGTATTGCTCGTCCCACGACATCCAGCAGTCGCACATCACATCGCCGTCCGGGCCCACAGCCTTGCGGGCGCGGGCCACCAGCTCGACGTTTTCGCGCTTGCCCTCCTCGCCGCGCGGGGGGCCTGCTGGCATTGCCACCTTTACCCTGGTGAAGCCGTGCTCGGCGTGCTGCTCGATGTCATTGCCGGTGCAATAGGCGGGGATGCGCGGCTTGGTCTCGCCGCCCAGAAGCTCATAGACCGGCACACCCAGAGCCTTGCCGATAATGTCCCACAGCGCATTGTCGAAGCCGGAGATGGCGTTCATGGTCACGCCTTCCTGACCATAGCTTTCGGTGACGCGCCAGTTGATGTCCCAGTTGCGCTCGATATCGAAGGGATCGCGCCCCATCATCAGCGCCGCCAGGTGGCCCATCACAATGGCGCCGCCGCCGGCCCCGCCTTGGCCATAGCCGGTGATGCCCTTGTCGGTGGTGATCTCCACCGTGAAGCCGGGCACATTTTTGGCGGCGAAAAGACTGCGGGTGGGACGGAATTCGGGATAGATGTTGGGCGGCGCCGACACTTCCACCCCTTGGGTCGACCAGGAACCCGGCGCGGGCGTATAGCTGGGCGGCGGACGGCGCGGCTTCAGGTTCACCAGCCGCACGCCGGTGATCTTGAGTTTGGATTTTTCCTGGGCCCAGGCCAGCGGCGGAAGCGTGATCGCCCCGGCCGCCACTGCGGCGGCACCGGTGAGAAAATCGCGCCTGGGCAGATTGATCTTCATGGCATGCCTCCCTGTGGCGGCGCATCGACGCGCCGCACCCTTTAGGGGATGGTGATGGCCCTGCCCGTTGCCGTCAACGCCGTCGTGCCGGCCGGCGCCCCGATCTCCCGATTACCTGTCCCACAGATGCGGCGCCCTTTTTCCAGGTTTTATGCGGGCAAATGCGTACCATTTTTTCCGCCCCCTCCCCCTTTATCCACCACCGCCATCATCGCCTTTCTGCCCTGACCGCAAGCTGGAGTGTGGCGCCGAGCCGTGTGGACAGACAGGGTAGATATCGCCGGCGGGGCATTGGCGATCGGGGCCGCAATGACCGGGCCGGCACAGGCGCTATTTCGCCGGCACCAGCCGGATGATCGATCCCCCTTTGGGGTCGCCATTCTGGTTCTGCAGCAGGGCATAGAGATTGCCGTCCGGCCCGGTCAGCACATCGCGAACCCGGCCAAAACCTTCGAACAGAATCTCCTGATGCGCGATCCTGCGGCCGTCGATCTCCATGCGTATCAGCCGCTGGCCCACCATGCCGGTGATGAACAGATTGTTCTTCCAAGCCGGGAATTTGCGGCCAGTGTAAAAGGTGATGCCGCTGGGCCCGATGGACGGATTGTAGAAGGTGATCGGCGGTGTCATGCCCGGCGCATGTTGCCGCCAGATGCCCGGCTCCAGCCCCATGGTGGCGACGCCCCAGCCATAATCCTTGCCCGGCTCGATGATATTGACCTCGTCGCCACCGACGGGCCCGTGCTCGGTCTCCCAGAACAGGCCGGTCACCGGATCGATGGCCAGGCCTTCCGGATTGCGATGCCCATAGGTCCAGATACTGGGCAGGGCACCGGGCGTATGGACGAAGGGATTGTCGGCCGGTGCGCTGCCGTCCAGATTGATGCGATGGATCTTGCCCAGCGGCGAGGCCAGGTTTTGCGCCGACTGATAATCGTGGCGCTCGCCCATCGACCAGAAGACATGTCCCTTGCCGTCGAACAAAAAGCGCGAACCATAATGGTCGGCCGGGTGGCTGTAGATGTCGTCGGGCGCCTGGAACAGGGTCTGCTGGTCCACCCATTCGTTGCTGGCGTTGATCTTGCCGCGCACGATCACGGTCATGGTGGGCGGCGCCAGATTGGGCGCGGTGTCGTCGCCCGGCTGGACCACATAACCGGGACGCACCGTGGAATAGGACAGATAGATCCATCCGGTCTGGGCGAAATCAGGCGGCAGCGCCACATCCAGCATGCCGCCATCCTGGCGTACGAAGACGGTGGGCGTGCCCTTCACCGGCGCACTCATCCTGCCGTCCATCGACAGGAAGCGCAGGCGGCCCGCGCGCTCGGTAAAGATCATCCGCCCGTCAGGAAGAAAGGCCATGCCCCAGGGCTGGTCCAGCCCCTTTGCCAGCGTCTCCACCCTGAAATTCGCCTTCTCGGTGGAGAAAACCTTGCCTGTGATGTCGGGCACGGGACCGACGTGGCGGTTCAGGATTCCGCTGCGGATGCGAAGATATGCGGGAAGCTGGGCGATTTCCTCCGGCGAAAACATGGTCTTGAAACCGTGATTGGCCACGCCCCGGGGCCCGTCGGCGACGGCTCCGACGATCTGCGCATCGCCGTTGGCATCCAGGAAAGCGGTCGTGAACAGGCTTTTTGCGCTGCCGCCCTTCAGGTCGTTGCCGTGGCAGGCGGCACAGACGCCGGTAAAAATCTCATGCGCCCGGCTTTGCAGCAGCGCGGGCACCGGGGGCGCCAAACGGCGCGGCGGCGGCACCAGATTGGGAGCGGCCTGCTGAGCCAGTGCGGTGCCTGCGACACCCCCGCCCATCAGGGCCGCGCCCAGCAACGCGGCCAGAATGATCCGATTCATGAGCCTCTCCCCGGCTTATTTTTGCCGACTATAGCGGGATGGCGGGCTAGACTGGCAAGATAAACCGGCGAGAAGCTTGAGGGGAAATCGCTATGCGCGGCATCTGGCTGACCACATTTCTTCTGCTTTCGACGGCGGCGGTTGCGCAGGTTGCGCCTCCGCCCCCGCCACCGGGCAACAACAGCAATTCCTTTCCCCCGCCGCGCATGGTGGAGGGCCAGCCGTTCGAAACACGGCCGCCCGAAAAGGCCGACGATGCGCCGCTGTTCCCCGAGCAGACCCGCGCGCCGTTTCACCGGGCGGCCGATTACAAGGTGACGACCATCACCGACAAGCTGCATCTGCCCTGGTCGCTGGCATTCCTGCCCGATGGAAAAATGCTGGTTACCGAGAAATACCCCGCGCATCTGCGGATCGTGTCACAGGACGGCACCATGTCGGAACCGCTGGGCGGCATCGGCATGCTGGCGCCCACAGGCAAGCTTGGCGTTCTGGATGTGGTTCTGGCGCCGGACTTCGCCAAAAGCCATCGCATCTATTTCTCCTTCTTCGAGACCCTGGCTGAGGGCAACAGCAACACCTATCTGGCGCATGCCGTGCTGGATGAGGCGGGGAACGCCGTCCACGACGTCACCGTGATCTATCGCGGGGTGCCCGAGCTTCCAGAGCACAATTTCTCCATGAAACAGGGTGGGCGCATCGCCTTTGCCAGGGATGGCACTCTGTTCATGACCGTGGGCGACCGCGACGGCAACAAGGTAGAGGACTATGAGGAAGCCCAGGCGCAGAAGCTTGACCGCGATGTCGGCAAGATCATCCATTTGACAGGGGAGGGCACGCCGGCGCCCGACAATCCCTTCCTGAACAAGCCCGGGGTTCGCCCCGAAATCTGGGCCTATGGCATCCGCAGCCCGGAAGGGCTGGCCTTCGATGCCAAGGGACGGCTGTGGGAAACAGAACACGGCCCGCGCGGCGGTGACGAGCTGAACCTGATAAAAAAGGGCGTCAATTACGGCTGGCCCATCATAACCCACGGCATTGACTATTCCGGCAAGCCGCTGGGCGCAGGCATCACCGCCAAGGCGGGTATGGAGCAACCAGTCTATTACTGGGATCCGGTGATCGGGCCATCGGGCCTGGCGGTCTATCGCGGCAACATGTTTCCCGCATGGAAGAACAGCATCTTCGCCGGCGCCCTGCGCGGCATCGGCATCTATCGCCTGGAAATGCGCGGCGGCAAGGTCGTGGCCGAAGAGCCGATGCTGACCGACAGGAAGGAGCGCGTCCGCGACGTACGGGTGGGGCCGGACGGCGCGCTCTATGTGCTGACCGAGCAGAAGGCGCTGCTGAAGATCACGCCGAACTAGAGCGCTTTCAGCGATGCCTCGAACTGCTCCAGGGTGAAGGCGACATCGTCCATCGTATGGGCCGCCGACAGCGAGCACTGCTTGGTGGCGATGGGCACGAAGAAGACGCCACGTTCAACAAGGCCGCGGCGCAGCGCCACGTCGCGGGCGAAATCGTGCCCTTTGATGATGTCGTGCAGGTCGCGCGGCGGCGTTTCCATCAGATAGAAGGAAAAGGCCGAACCCTGGCGCGCCACGCAGGCTGCAATTCCCGCATGTTTGAAGATGTCCAGAATGCCGGCCTCCATCGCCGCACCCATCTTTTCCATCCGCGGATAGATCTCGTTTCCGTTCGTCGCCAGATGACGCACAGTTTCGATCGCCGCGGCCACGGCCACGGGATGGCCATTATAGGTGCCCGCCACGAAGGGGCGCTTGGACGGATCGGGGTCGACGATGCTGTCCATGTACCTGGACTTCCCCCCCACCATGGCAATGGGAAAGCCGTTGGCCACCGCCTTGCCATAGACGACAAGATCGGGCATCACGCCGCTGAGCGCGCTGTAGCCGCCCAGCGCGTGGCGAAAGCCGGTCTTGACTTCGTCGAACACCAGAAGAAAACCAAGCTCGTCAGCGAGTGCGCGCAGGCCTTCCAGATAACCGGGACCGGGTTTGACCACGCCGATATTCTGAAGCAGCGGCTCGGTAACCAAGGCGGCTACCGGATAGCGGCGGCAGACATAGCGGACCGACTCAAGGTCGTTGAAGTTGATTGCGTGGACGAAACGGGTGTCGAGGATTGTTGTGCCCGCGCCCAGCGGCTTCAACGGATATTCGCCGGGCGACACGCGCGGACCGATCTCGGCAAGCGTGTTGAAGACATTGCAGGCCAGTTCGTCGGAATTGCCGTTATAGCCACCCTGCATCACGATGATGTGGCTCTTACCCGTCACCGCGCGGGCGATGCGCACCGCCAGCGCGTCCGCCTCGCTGCCGGTGTTCAGCAACGTCAGCTTCTCCACCGCCGGGACATGAGTAACGATCAGTTCGGCCAGCATCCCTTCCAGCACCGATGGACCAGCGCCGAATAGGCTGTCGCCCGTGGTCAGGGCCGCGGCGGCGGCCTCGTTCACCGGCCGGAAATTGTGGCCGAGGAAATAGGGCGCAAAGCCGGCGTGATAGTCGATATAGCGCTTGCCCGCCGCGTCCCAAAGATACGCACCCTCGCCCTTCACGAAGGCGACGGCGGGATCGATGCTGCGGTTGACCGACGAGATGCCGCCGGGAATAAAACGGCGGTTATGCTCCAGAATCGCCTTGGATGTGGGCGTATCGTTCTTATCCATGGGCGGCTTCAAGCTCGGTAAGTGCGTGGGTCGTATCCTCGATCACCTGCTCCAGGCAGCCGGGTTTGAACAGCGAAATCCTGATCTGGTAGAGGCCCGGCTTGTCATAGGTGTCCGCCGGAGCGAGATAGCCGACATTGCCATTGACGATATTCAGCACCATCACGGCGCGGCCGGGGAACCGGCGGCGCATTTCCTTCTGGAAATGGCAATAGGCCTCGGCCGGCGCGCCGATCAGGATGGCATCGCCGATCTGCCACAGCGTCATTCTCAGTGCGCGGCTTTTGCCCTCGCCAACATCGCGCCGGACCATCAGCCGCCGCTCCAGCCGTTCGCGCATATAGCGGTCGGTGGTGGTCTTCAGGCTTTCCAGCAGTTCGACCTCGGTCGGCAGGTCGACATAGGCGAGCTCGGTGATCGACGTGGTGGCCACCAGCGCGGTGCTGGCGGGCTTGGGCCGAAGGCTCCAGCGGCCCAGGCGCGCGCCCGATTCCTCGATCCGGTCAAAGGCGAACTCCTGTTCCGGCGGCAGCATACCCGTCAGCGTGGATAGTGCCGCATAGCCCAGTTGGCGTCCGTTCTGGTCGGCGACAGCGACATCGGCCTCATACGAACGCAGCGGCGTCATGTCGCCCGATGCGCCGTGCAGGAACAGGCAGGGTGCCCCGTCCGTATCACGCTCAACCACTTCGCGCATTGCGCCGTAATAGTCGGGCGAGATCAACTTGTTGCCGCCGCCCAGGCTGACGGGATGGCAGGCATAGTTCACCATTGTGGCCATGATCCTGCCGCCGGCATCCGTCACCCGGCCCACCAGTACGGTGTCGTCCGACGGGCCATCGGGGTTGACGCTGCAGAGGAAGGTCTCACTGTCCAGCACCAGGTCGCGATTGCGCGCCAGGTCGCAGCGGCCATAGGCCCAGGAAGCGACCGCGGGCTGGGCGTTGACCTTTGCGCCCGTGATCGCGGCAGCACAGGCGTCCACCACCTTGTCGCGGTAAGGCGGGATCAGGTGGCCGCCCTGGCGCTCGACATTCTGCAGGTTGGACGCAGGCCCGGAATGGGTATGGCCCATATGGACGATCAGCTGGTCATCGCGGATACCGGCCTTTTCCACAATACGGGTCCGGATCTCGCGTTCATGGGCGTTGTCGTACCACCAACCAAGGTCCAGGCAGAGAAGATACAGTTCCAATTGCGGATCTCGGCCCCGCAGGAACAGACAAGTAGCATAGAGCGGTCGATGAATTCCTTCCGCCGCATCGTGCATGGCGCTGCCCCAGGAGCGCGCATAGATGCCGGCGGGCGGGGTGACGTCGGTGCGTGCCACGCCCATATCGCCCTTGAATTCAGATTGGCGGATCACAAGGTCTGACAGGTTCTTCTTGTTCATGGCCCTATCCTTGTTGGGAAGAATATCTGACTGAAGATCAGCATGCACAGGCAGGTGAGCACGAGCAGAAGGCCCGCCCACAACCAAATACTATTATACCATTTATCGCCCAATCCTGCCTTCAGGGTTTCCCTGGAATTCCAGAAGGTAACCGGCTCGGCTTCGGTACCAGGCGCGGGCGCCGGGTGGATCAGGGTTCCGGCCACGCACAACAGGATCGACACCAGAAGGCAGATCGGCGCCTGGTTGCCGAAGGGATAGAACCAGCCGGGCATGGCAAAGGCGGCGCCCAGAATCTTCATCACGAATCCGCACCCCAGCCCGCCCACGATGGCCGCCATCGCGCCCGCCCCATTGGTGCGCTTCCACAAAAGGCCCACCCACAGGATGGCGGCGAAGGGTGGGGCGACGAAGGCGTTTATGGTCTGCATATACTGATAGACGCCGTCATTCTGGCGGCTGATATAGATGGCCATGGCGATGCCGGCCAGCACCGCGGCGATGCTGGCCCAGATGCCGAAGCGCACCTTCTGTTTCTCGGTGGCATCGGGGTTGATCAGCGGCACATAGATGTCCAGCGTCAGCACTGCCGCCGTCGCATTGACCACGGAACTGACTGTTGACTGGACGGCGCTGATCAGGACCGCCAGCAGAAGCCCGCGCAAGCCCGCCGGAAGGAATTCGCGCACCAGAACGACAAAGCCGCCGTCGGCCCGGTGCTGGGCATCGGCCCAGTTGCCCATTAGGAATTCGGGATGCCGCGCGAACAGGATCATGCCCGGCAGCACGATGATCAGCGGCAGGAACAGCTTGGCATAGCCCGCCATCACCAGCCCCATGCGCGCGTGCCACACATCGCGCGCGCCCAGCACGCGCTGGACGATGAACTGGTTCATCACCCCGTACCAAACCCCCACCGCCAGGAGGCCGAAGAAGGTTCCGGTCCAGGGAGCCAATGGATGATCGGGCGGCTGGAACACAGTCAGCCGATTGTAGGCGCCGTATTGGGTCAGATGGCTTCCGCTGGCGACAAGCGCCTGATGCCAGGGGCCCTGATCGGCGATGTTGAGATGGATGACATTGACGAAGCCGTCTATCAGGCTGCCAGTGGGGCTCATCGCCTTCAGTGCCAGGACGGTCAAAAGGCCCACGCCGCCGATCTTCACCACTGCGGTGACCAGGCCCGTCCAGGCCACGGTGTTGAGGCCGCCATAGACCGCCCATCCCCCCGCGAACAGGCCGGTGCCGATGATGCAGGCCAGCAACGGCCAACCGAAGAAACCCGACAGCGCCAGTCCGCCCGCATACATCACCGCGGACATGAAAATGGTGATGTTGGCGAAGATGGTCAGCAGCGCGAAGGCCTGGCGCACGCCGCGCCCGAACCGCCGGGCCAGGTATTCCGGCACGGTCGTGACCTGCGCCCGGATCAGGAAAGGCACGAAAAGGAAGACGATGATAATTTCGGCTAGCGAGGTCTGCCATTGGGCCAGCGCCGGGACCACGCCCATGACGGTGCTGGCGCCGACCAGGCCGATGAAATGCTCGGTCGAGACATTGGCGGCGACATAGGATCCGCCGACTGCGTACCAGGGAAGTCTCCGGCCGGCGAGGAAATAGTCCGTGGAATTGTCGCGCTCGCCGCGGCCCGAAACAACGCCCACGACACACAGCGCCGCCAGGAAAATGAAGAACTCGACATAGTCGAGCGGCAGCATGGAAAGCGTTGCCGTCCCCAAAATCCTTCCCCCCCGGCGCGACGCCCAAAGTTTATGGCGCTACCGGAACCCTAAACCAGGTTTGTCTCTCACGCCAAGGACCGCATTTGCGCCGCCGGAACGCGGACGATAGATTGCCGGCAGTGAAACCGGCCACGGCCGATTATCCCGGGAAACCGATCCATATGCTGCGTCTTTCAAACCGCGCGCGTCTTGGCGCGGCGCTGTTTTTTTGCTGTTCCTCCCCTGCCCTCGCCCAGACAGCGGATCAGGCGATGAATGCCCCCGAAAATGCCCCGGAAAACGTCATAGTGACCGCGACGCACTTGGCCGGCGGTGTGGCGGCGCGCGATGCCAATGTCGCGCTGATCGACGCGGCCCAGATCGCTGCCCGCCAGCCTTCCAGCGTGGTGGAGTTGCTGCGCGACCTGCCCGGCGTCTATGTGCAGCAGTCGGGTGGACGCGGCAGCGTGGTGTCGCTCTTCACCCGCGGCGCCAAGCCGAACTTCACGCTTGTGCTGCTGGACGGAGTGAAGGCCAACGACCCCACCAACACGCGCGGCGGCTCCTATGATTTCTCCACCCTCGACCTGAACGACATCCAGCGGGTAGAGATGGTGCGCGGGCCCGCCTCGGCGGTCTATGGCTCCGACGCGGTGGGCGGGGTGATCAACATCATCACCCGGCGCGGCACGCCCGATCTGCAGGCGGGGCTGGAGGCGGAAGGCGGCAGCTTCGGATACTGGCGCGCGGGCGGCCACGTGTCGGGGCCCATCGGCGAAGCCCAGGCAAATCTGGGGTTGTCCTATGATGACAGCGGCATGCCGGTGGCCGGCAGCAACGTAAAGGGCACCAGCGTCGATGGCGCGCTGGCGCTGCCGCAGATCGCCGGCACCAGCCTCAGCTTCAATGGCCGCTATGGCAGCAGCGCCGCCACCAGCTTCCCCGATTCCAGCGGCGGGCCGCGCCTGTCGGTGCTGCGCACCCTGGACCATCGCGACATTGATGAAGGCGTTTTCGGCGCCCATGCCGCGCGCAACTTGTCGAATGGCTGGTCGATGATGCTGGACTATGGGCTCTATACCCGCAGCTCCGATGCCCGCTCGCCAGGGGTGGCGCCCAGCGCGCAGACGCCGTTCGGCATTCCCGCCAATACCGACAATGCGCGCTTCACCCGCAACCAGCTGACCTGGACCAACCGTTTCACGCCCGCCGACGGGCTGGATGTGGCGGCGGGGATGGATCTTCAGATCGAGCACGGCACCGATGACGGCACGCTGGATTTCGGCTTTCCCCTGCCCACCCATTTCGCGCTGGACCGCACGCTGTGGTCGGCCTTCGCAGAGGCGCGCTACCTGCTGGACGAACGGCTCAGCCTGTCGGCCAGCGGGCGTTATGACAACAATGACGGCGGCGAGCATTTCAGCCCCCAGCTGCGTGCCGATTATGCGCTGCCCGATAGCGGCACGCATTTCCAGGTCAGCTGGGGCAGAGCCTACAAGCTGCCCAGCTTCTATGCCCTGGGAAATCCGGTCGTCGGCGATCCCACCCTCAAGCCGGAAGATGCCGAGACGGTCGAGGGCGGCGTCACCCAGGACCTCTGGGCCTTCGGCCGCTGGAAGCTGGAAGGCTATGACACCCATTATTCCGACCTGATCGATTTTCAGCCCGGCGCGGTGCCCAAGCTGGTCAACCTTTCCAGCGTGCATGTGCGGGGCATGGAAACCTCGCTGGCGCTGGATTTCGGCAACTTCACCGCCGCGCCGCATGTTTCCTATACCAATGCACGCAATGAGCTGACCGGAGCGCCGCTGCGCGATGTGCCCGAATGGCTGGCGGGTGCCTCGCTGACCTGGCGGCCGATCGATGTCGCCGAATTCAATCTGGACGTGACGCATGTGGGATCGATGATCGACAACTCCGTCCCCACCGGCGACGTCACTCTGGGCAGCCGTCTGCGCACCGATCTTGCGGTATCGTACCGGGTGACGCCGCAGCTGAAGCTGAACGCCTCGGTCGAGAACCTGCTGGATGCCCATTATGAGGATGTGGTTGGTTTCCCCGCGCCCGGCGCGCTGGTGCGGGCGGGGATCAGCGCATCCCTTTAGCGCGCAGGCGCTTCAGGAACTTGAAGGCATAGAGCATCACCCGCGCACGCGGCTTCTGCATGGGCCCGCTGATGGCGGGCAGACCCAGTGCTTCCAGATGGCGCATCGCGGTATCATCGCCGCCTTCGGGATGCATGGCCACCCAGTAAAGGAGTTTGGCGAGATCGGGATCGCCGAACATCTCGCGCAACCGCGTGAACACGAGCGGCGGAAGGAATTTCTCCATCTGCTCCATTTGCAGCACGTCCGGAACCGCCAACACGGAGAGCCAGTTGCGCACCCGTTGGACCGGATCGGCCACCATGCCCGGCCGCCAGTGATCCAGCGCCGCATCGATGTTCGCGATGCGCTCGGCCACTTGGGGATCGGGCGCCTCGTCGGGCGCAGCAATGGGGGCGACGATGCCGCCGTCGGGCGGCAGCCGGTCAAAGGCGATGGCGTCGAAATCGGCCGCTGTCACCGCTTCCCAGCTCGCGGGCATGGGGATGGCGGGGGCGCGGAAATCGCCGACCTTGGGCACCGCCTCGGTATCGACGGCGTCGATGGCGCGGACCTGGCCGTGCATTTCCGCCACAACGCCCACCGCGATCCACATGCCAACCGCCAGCAAGAGCCAGGCCTTGCCCGGTCTGGCGGAAAAACGCTCGCCGCCGTCCCAACGAAACATCATCGCGGCGGCCAGGGCGCCCGCGGTCCCGATCAGGAGCAGCGCAGCAAGATCGAAGCCGGTGCCGGTAAGCCCGCGCCCCGTCACCGCCGCTTGCATCGCTTCGACCGCGTAGCGGCCGGGGAAGAAGGCCGAGATGTGCTGCGCCCAATCCGGCAGGGTGGACAGCGGCACGGCGACGCCGCCCACCATCAGCATGGGCAGGAAGATGCACTGCCCCAGCGCCTGCACCGCCGGCACGGTATCCGCCAGCATGGCGATAACCAGCCCGAAGCCAATGAAGGCGACGGATGCGACGGTGAAGGCTGCCAGCAGCGACAGCGGATGCAGCGGCAGCGGCATGCCGAATGCAAAGCCCACCGCCAACTGCAGCAGCGCCGCGGTAAGAAGCAGCACATAGCGCGCCGCCAAAAGGCTGGCGATGAATACCCAGACCGGGGCCGGGGTGATGGCATAGCGCCGCCACACGCCGCGTTCGCGTTCCGAAACAAGCGTTGTGGGCAACCCGAAACAGGCCCCGCCCAGCACCGTCACGGTCAGAAGCTGGCCCAGATGCAACGCCAGCGGCACTTCATCGTTGCGCCAGATCACCCAGAAGGCGACCAGGAAGATCAACGGAAACAGATAGCCATAGATCACCGCCATCCGGTTGCGAAAATTCAGCTTCAGACTGAGTCCCGTCTGGAACAGCACAAGCGACAGCGCGTTCATCGTCCACTGTCCGCCAGCGCCGTGCCAGTCAATGCAAGAATCGCGTCTTCCAGCGAAGTATGGGCGCCGATTACCGCATCCGGCGCGCCTTCGGCGACGATTCGTCCCCGGTGCAGCACGGCGATGCGGTCGCACAGTTCCATCGCCTCGCTCATGTCATGGGTGGCGATCAGGAGCGCGCGGCCCTCGGCCCGCATCGCGCGCATATCGTCGTGAAGGGCGCGGCGCATACCCACATCCAGTCCCGCCGCCGCTTCGTCCAGCAGCAGTACCGCCGGATTGCCGGCAAAAGCCAGCGCCAGCGCCAGACGCTGTTTCTGCCCGCCCGACAGGGTCTCGTAAAGGCCATCCGCTTTTTCCAGAAGGCCGAAACGCGCCAGCAGCACCTCTCCGTCCTGATGGGCGCCATAGAGCCGCGCGAACTGGGCCAGCGCCTCGCGCGGGGTGATCTTGTCGGGAAGGCCCGTTTGCTGCAGCACCACGCCGATGCGCGCGTGTGCCTGGCGAGGGGCCTTCAGCGCATCGATCCCGCACACGCTGATGGTGCCGGCATCGGGACGTCGAAGCCCCAGGATGCATTCCAGCGTGGTGGTCTTGCCCGCACCGTTGGGCCCCAGCAGCCCGACGATCTCGCCGGCAGCGACATCGAGGCTTATTCCCCGCACCGCCTCCTGTTTGCCGTATCGCTTGCCGAGGCCCTGGATGGAGAGCCGAACCCCGCGTGCCGCCATTGCGCTAGCGCCCGGCGCTGCGGTCCACGACGGCCTGCAGTTCGGCGTTGCTCCAGGGTTTCTTGCGATAGGCGTACATCTGCCGCATCTCCGTGGCATAGGCCGGGGCGACCGGCGTGCCGCTGTTGCCCCAGCTGCCGCGCACATAGGTCAGCACGGCGGCCAGATCGGCGTCGGACAGCGACTGACCCAACGGGGGCATGTCGCCGATATTGCCGTCCTTGCCGTTGAACAGGATGCGCAGCGGCACATCGGGACGGGCATTGGCGAAGGTCGAACCGGCCAGCGCCGCGGCGACATCGGGCGCGCCCTGGCCATTGGCCTGATGGCAGCCCGCGCAATTGGTCGCGTAAACGTCCTTGCCATGCTCATAGAGCTTCTGCTCTGCGGGCGTGCGGGTGTTCTGCGGCTCGGCCGGCTTGGGTTTGCCCGGCCAGGAAAGGTCGCGCAGCACGGCCCGGGCGGCGGAGGCCAGATCGCCCTCGCCTGCCGACACTTCCATCAGCGCAGCGGGGCGGGTACCGATTTCAAGAGGATCGACCTGGATGCGACGGCGCAGGGCCGCGCCGGGTATGCCGCCGCCGGCGCGGCCACCCGCCACGCCGCCGCCGCGGCGCACATTGATACCCGAAAGACCCGTGGCCACGCCGTCGAGTACGGCAACGCGCATCTTTTCCGGCTGGCCGGTATTGGTGGCAATGTCCAACACCGGCATCAACACCGGCGCCTGGCGGTTCTTGCCCGCCGAACCGGCCAGCATCTGGATTGCGTCGGTGCTGGGGCCCGGCTGTGACAGCAACGCCTTCAACGCCTCGGCCTCCTGGCCCTTCAGGCCGCTGACCGCGGCGTCAACGGTGATCTCGTCATCGCCGTACTTGCGCAGCATGGTGACGATCGGGGCAACGCGGCTGGCGGCCGGCAACTGCCCCAGCGAGGCGGTGAGCTGGCGGCGCACCTGCCAGCTGGGATCGTCGGCCAGCTTCATGACCGCCGCCAGCATGGCCCTGTCGGTGAGGAAGGGCTCGCAAAAGCGCACCGCGCCGTTGCGCACCGCCGCGTTCTTGTCGCCCAGCGCCGCGCGCGCGGTCGCTGCGTCCATCGAGCCCATGCCCTCCAGCGTCCACAGCGCCTGCAGCCGGGTGCGCCAGTCGGGCGCGTTCGCCGCCAGCTCCTTCAGCGCCGGCACGACCGACTTGTCATTGCGCTGGACCAGAAGCTGCTGGGCGGTGTCGCGCCACCAGCCGATCGGATTGGACAGGTGGGCGACCAGCTGGGCCGGAGTTTCCTCCAGCATATGCGGCTTTTCCACCTTGTGCATGCCCGAATGGATCACCCGGAAAATGCGGCCGTGATGGATGCCTTCCCACAACTGGTGCTGATTGATGTAGTCGCGCAGATAGTCGGTCTGATAGCGCTCTTCCTGCGAGACGCCGCGATACATGTCGATGACATAGAAGGTGCCGTCCCAGCCCTGGGTCAGGGAGGCGGGGCGGAACCGCTCGTCGGTCGAGGCCATGAACTCGCCCCTGGAATAGTAGTCGGCGGCCGAGATGTTGCCGCTGCCGTCATCCTCGACCTTCAGCAGATGCACCAGATTTGTGGGATCGTCGACCACGAAGGCCTGGCCCTGGACATCCTTGGGCAGATTGTCGCCGCGGAAGATCATCGGCGAAGAGACGCCTTGATAGTAATAGGCCGAGCCGTCGGGGCGCGGCACTTCCGGCCGATAGCCGCGATTGACGCCCAGCGTGGGGCGCACAGGCCAGACGGCCGACTTTGTCTGGTCGACCAGACTTTCATAAAGACCGCGCGTGCGGATCAGGCCGGGATTGCGCACATAATATCTGGCCGGAATATAGTCGACGAACAGGGGATCGGTGTTGACGTCGCGGAACAGAAGCCCGGCATCGTCCTGGGTGGCGCCCCACTGGCCGCGCACCAGATTGGGAACGATATCCAGCTTCCCGCCGGGCCTGGGCAGCACATTGTAATTGTGCTCGGAGACGTTGATGACGTTGTCCATGCTCCAGAACAGGGCGTTGGCGGCGTGCTCGATATTACCGCGCTTGCCAAAACTGCCATGGACGATTTCGCGGGTATCGGCCTTCAGGTCGCCATTGGTGTCACAGGCCTTGATCAGCTCCGGCGGTACGCCGATCAGCACACAGTTCTTGTCCAAAATCTTCAGCGCGCGCGGCAATACCAGCTTGTCGATGAACACGGTGCGTTTATCATAGACGCCGTCGCCGTCAGTGTCCTCCAGAACCACGAGGTCATCCATCGGCGGGTTCTCGACATTCTCCATCGACTTGCCGACGGCATAGCCCTGCATCTCGACCACCCACAGGCGCCCATCGCCGTCGAACTCGGCCAGGATGGGGTCCTTGATCAGCGGGTCGGCGGCCACCAGCTGAACCTGGTAGCCCGGAGCCATATGAAAGGTCTTCAATTCCTCCTCGGGCGTCAGCACCGGCGGATGTTCGGGCTGCCTGGTCTTGACTGCCGCCGGCCAGGGGCGGTCCAGGATCGAGGTCATTGGCCCGTGGGGAATGTTGCTCCAGACCAGGTATCCCAAGGCGGCAGTGGCGATGAGTGCGGTGGCGGCGAGTGCGGCGGTCCTGATGCGCATGACGGTTCTGCAATCCCCCTGAAATGCCCTGAATACAGTTTTGGAGGGGGATAATAGACACAGGCCCCGGCCCGTAAAGCCCGCCAGATGCCGCAAAGTTTGTCAAATTGCGGCCGCGATCCGATCAAGCTGGACGCATTTTCCGGCGTTGCGATAGGATCGCCGCGTCGAAATTCGCCGGAGACGAAATGACCGATCACGCCCTGCTGGATCAGCTTGCCCCGATCTGGGCCCAGGCGTTGGGCGTAAAAAGCGTGGGCCCGGATGACAATTTCTTTGCCCTGGGCGGCCATTCGCTGCTGGCGGTCAAGACGATAGGAGCCATCCAGGAACAGTTGGCGCTGGATGCAGAACTCAGCCTGGCCGACCTGATTGAAAATCCCACGCTGGCGGGCTTTGCCGGACGGATCGCCGAACTGACGGCGCCCAGCGAAGAATCGGGAGTGCTCTAGGCGACCAATCAGGATACGGAAAGGCCGATCACGGTCACGACCAGACCGTCCATCACGGCAAAACGCCCGGCTATCGGTTCAGCCCAGCCATCCGGTTCCTGAGGCTGGCGCGCAGTGAAACCGCTCGCGCCCGGCACAATCTCCAGCCGGCGGAAGTCCAGCCGCCGCCCCGTCAGGGGATGGAAGAGCTTGTAATAGGCTTCCTTGGCGCTGAAGAGCAGTGTCGCCATTTCGCGGCGCCGCGGCGCGTCCAGTGCGGAAAGCAGGGCCAACTCGGACGGCACGAACAGGCGCGGCGCCAGCGTCTCATCCATGGCCTCACTGCGTTCCGCATCGATGCCGAGGGCGCGGAATTCCGAGCCGCGGCCAACCAGCGCAGCAGCTAAGCCGCTTGTGTGGGTGATGCTGCCGACAACTCCTTGCGGCCACAAAGGCATGCCGCTTTCAGCCCGGCCGATCGGCGCTTCGGGAAATTCCAGCGCGGCCAGTGCAGCGCGGGCGCATGCCCGGCCCAACGCAAAATCGCGACGGCGCTTGTCGCCCGCGCGCGCCACAAGCTCCGCCTCCAAAGGGTGCAGCGCCACCGACTGGCCCCGATCAAGGATGGGGATCAGCACCGTGCCCGGTGGCGCAAGGTCGGAAAGCTCCATGCCGGTCCTGCTTTCAGACGGGCAGCACTTCGTCGAACACCTGAAACAGAGTGGCGATGAAGGCTTTCTCGTCCGTCTCGTTCACCACATCTGCCAGGAAGTGCAGCGAGGCCGTCATTTCATTGCCCAGGTCCATCAGGTGAAGGAACAGGGGCGCGCTGCGCCGCGTCCAGCTTTGCGGGGAAAGGCGCGTGACCTCGGGTGGCCAGGCAAGACCCGCGGTACCGTCTGGCGCGCCTTCGCGTTCGGCCCGCTCGCGCGAAGTGCCGCCGGAATAATAATTGAACACCGCCGGAATGCGATTGGGATAGGCGGCGGGCTCGATGTCGGGGCGCACGACATGGGGCGCGAAGTAATGCAGCGTCGGCAGCCTGAGCGCCAGCGACGCTTCATATTCCACCAGGATTGCGCGCATCAACTGGGCGAAATCCTGGCCGGGAGGAACCGGTATCTCCACCGGATCGGCGCAGAACATCAGCCCCCCCGTGCCCGCAAGGTCCAGCCGCGAGCGCTTGTCGCCCAGGATGCGGACGGGAAAGCGCTCCATCTTCGACCAGCGCGCCATCGCCAGACAGAAGATACCCAGGAAGACCAGGAAGGGCGTGGCGCCATGCGCCGCCGCCAGGATGCCGGCTTTTTCCAGCATCCGGCGCGGTATGGTGAAGTTGTTGACGATGCGCGTGCCGGCGCCCCATTCCATGACAGCGCCGGATGGCGCGTGCATCACCGGCTGGCGCCCGTACCAGCGCCGCCAGTAATCGATCAGCCGCGCGCCCTGCGCCCCTTCCAGGAAGCGGCGTTCGCCCCGCGAAAATGCGTAATAGGGTATGGCCGGCGGATGGGGTTTCACCTCCCGGCCGGCCTTGCGGTCCAGCGCATCCTGGATTTCCTGCAGCAGGATGTTGCGGGTGCCCGCGTCGGAAATGAAGTGGTTGGCCGCCATCACGGCGGCGGCATCGCCCCCGGGCAGCGCGACCACCTTGGCGCGGAACAGCCAGGGCGATTCGACCGGGATGTGGTCGCCGAACATCTGCGCGACCACGGCCTGGCCGGCGGCAGTGCCGTCTGCGGCACCTGAGAGATCCTCGAAACCGATCTGAAGCTCTTCGACGGGGTTGAGCGCCAACTCGGGCACCTCGCCATGGCGCACGATGCGGGTGCGCAGGCTGTCATGCCGGGCCACCGCCGCGCGGATCGCATCGGCAATGTCAGCAGCGCGCGCGTTCCTGAAGCTGCCGGCCATGCCGATATTCAGGCTGATGGGCTTGCCCTGCAGCGGGCCCGAGCCGAAGCGGTAATACATGTCCTGGCCCACCGCGGTGGAAAGCGGCCCGTCCTGCGGCTCGACCATGCGCAGGGCCCGTCCGGCCTCGCGCGCGGCCAGGAAATCGATCAGCGCGTCCCGCCGCTCGCCGATGGCGGCGCGGTCCGCCGCAGTCAGCGCATCCCTGGGCGAGCGATAGCGCAACTGGCCGTCCGCCAGCGACAGGATGATGCTGCGGCTTTCCAGACCAGCGACAAGCTGAGCGACCGAGATCACGCCGCCACGTCCTTGCGTGGCAGCGGCAGCAGCAGAATGGCCAGCAGCAATGCACACAGCATGACGGCAAAAGCGATGAACGCCGGCTGATAGCCACCTGCCTTGTCAAAGACAATGCCGGCGAACAGGACAAGTGCAATGGCCAGGGCCAGGAGAAGAGAGTAGGCCCAGCCCATCACCGTACCGAAGCGTGCGGCGCCGAAGCTGCCGGCAATCAGCGCCGCCGATGCCGGAAGCGCCAGGCCCAGGGCGATACCGCCCAGGCATGCCGACGACAGCAGGTTTGCATAGGCGGACGACAGCGTCACCGCCAGCCACGCCGCCGCCATCAGCCCCGCCGCCAGCGCCAGCAGCCAGCGCAAATCCACCCGGTCCGCCAACAGGCCCGCCACCACCTTGGTGACACCAGCACAGATAGAAAAAGCAGCGATCAGCAGCGCCACCAGCCGCACGGTGTAGCCCAGCTGGATGCCATACGGCACCAGCGTCACCACCATGGCCTGGCTTGTGGCCGAAACGAACGCCATGGTCAGCGCGGCAAGCCAGAAGGCGCGGCTTCTGATGACTGTGCCAAGGCGCACCGGGCCGCCGCCCGGAGCAAGGCGCGCCTCGGCCTCGGCACGGCCGCTATTTTCCGAATGACCGGCCAGTCCTGACGACGCAGGGTAGTCACGCACTATCAGAAGCGCCACAGTCACGATCAGCACCGCCAATACCAGCGCCTCCCACAAAAGTGCCTGGCGCCAGCCCAGGCGCTGGATCGCCTGGCTGAGCAGGGGAACTACCACGAAGCCACCACCCGATGTTGCCACTGCCGCCAGGCCCAGTGCCAGCCCGCGGCGCCGGAAGAACCAGCGTGATGCCAGGGTGTTGGTGGACAGCGGGCCAATGGCCGCAAAGCCGGCGCCGACCGGCAGCAGAAGCAGCAGCGCCATGATCCACAGGGAAGGCGCCAGTGCGATACCTGCCAGCCCGGCAGAGAATATCAGCGCCCCAAGGCAAATCATCAGGCGCAGGGAATAGCGATCCAGCAGGCGCCCCACATGCGGCGCGGTAAGCGCACTACCCAGGAAAAGAATCAGCACAGCGCTGTTGGCGCCGGCGCGCGAGATGTGGAATTCCGCCTGCAGCGGCAGGACGAACAGGCCGGAGGCATAGCTGGTCGCGCCCGTCGCCAGCATTTCGGATACCGCGGACGCGGCAAGGACCAGCCAGCCATAATAGATGGGTAACTGCACGGCACGCATTGCGGCTCCTTTTCCTGTCGGCGCTTGAAGCGTCCGGCAAGCCGAGTCGCGCGCCCCCGCCTGCTATCCTAGTCTATGGCGAGACAGGGATGAAGCCGCCCCTGAAGCGGGGGGGTGTCGCCGGTCGCAGATTGGCTTTAGAGCAAGCCGCCCGGCATCGAGGCCAGTTCATTCTCCCAGCTCTCGGGTCCATCGGAGCTGCGCGGCATGTAGCGGCAAAGGCCCATCACGAACGCCGGCTCGTCCGTATCGCCGGCCAGCGGCACAAAAAGATTTTCGGCGTGCAGATAGTCGCGCCCCTGCAGGTGCACGCGGCCGAGGAACCTGAGTGGCTGCCCCCCGTCCAAAATGAGGTCTCCACATTCGATCCAGCGCGGCAAAAATTCGGGAGGCACGCTTTCCTCCAGCGTCTTGCCGGTATTGTGGCCCAGAACCTCCGTCAGGCCAGTGCCGATGACACGCCAACGGTATTGTGACGGTTTCTGTGCAATCCGCTCGAAGATCACGACATTGCGCAATATGTCCTTGAGGTCCCGCGGGGTGATCTCCGAGCGACGTGGCATCTGCCGCCCGTCGGCTTTCGTACGCCAGAGCGTCAGCAGCAGCTCATAGCTGGCATCGCTGAAGGCAAGCGTAGGGTCGCACAGGTGGTGCCAGTTCTGGCGAACCGCCTTCTGATTCAGGGCCCGGGCGACATCTTGGACATTCATGCCCGGATATTGGCGCCCAATGCATAAACAGTGGGTAAAATTGACCGAAGGAACTCGGACGCAGGTGCAGCTTCAAGACGGCGCCGGATACCCACAGGGCCCGCACCGGCCGTGCGAATCACTGCACGGAAATTTCACGTCAGACTGCCCACAGATTCGCTCAACACTTCGTTAACCAGCCAAACCAAAGCCGGTCTTCGCAAAAAAATGCTGCCTACGGAAGGAATTCCTGCAGAACCGTGCCACGCACCCGATCAGTGCCAGATTGCTGTTTATTCCCGCAAGCGATGCACTTATGGTTTCTTGCATATTAATCTTTCCGGATAGCCAAAATGGCACAGTCTCAGACCAAGCCCGTGCTGGAGCAGGAGGCGCCGCGCCATGGCCGGCACCATCTGGGTGCGCTGGATACCGCGCGCATCGCCCGCCGGCTGGTCATGTTCCACCCCACTGAGGAGGCGGTGCGGGATCTGATGACAAAGGCTCGCCAAACCATTCCGGGCCTTGCCGACACCGATGCGGTGCTGAAGGTTCTGCGCTTCAATCGGGATTGCATGTTTGCGGTGGCCCGGCGGTCGCGGTTCGATCCGGAAAACCCTCGCGGCGAAGGGTTCTTCGCCATGCTGCCGCTGAACATGCTGGGATTGCAGGTGCTGGCGCTGGGCCATTTCAATGGCGCCCAACCGGATTTTCGCCTTCTGGCCAAGCCCGGCGAACGCCCCGCCGGAATCTATATGTGGGCAGTGTTCGCGCCGGGCTCTCTTGCCGCCGGCTCCGCCCTGTTCATGGAGCGCATGGCCTCGGCACCCTATGACGGCGTCAGTCTTTACACCCGCCCCAACACTGAGATCGGACGCAACTACAATGACGTGCTAGGCCTTACGGAAGGCGTGCGTGTGGGCGAGATCGATGCTCCGCATCTGTGGACCTTTCCCCGGCAGCCCCAGACGCCTCTCTATGACAGCTATGTGCCGGGTGCTGCGCCGGGCACCATCGGCGTGACCATCGCGCGCACCATGGAAGACCTGGCACGGGTCATCACCATCCGCAGCGCCGTCTATATCGGGGAGCAGGAATGCCCCTATGACGAGGAATATGACGGCAACGACCTGGCCGCGACCCACCTTCTGGCCTATGTGGGCGATGAGCCGGTGGGCTGCCTGAGGGTCCGCTTCTTCGCGGACTTCGCCAAGATCGAGCGGCTGGCAGTGCGCAAGGAATTTCGCAAGACGCGCGCCGCCTTCCAGCTGGTGCGGGCGGGATTCAAGCTGTGCCAGAAGAAGGGGTATACGCGGGTTTATGGCCATTCCCAGGTGCGACTGGTCAATTTCTGGAGCCGTTTCGGCTTCAGGATTCCTGAAAATGCGCGCTATTTCGTGTTCTCGGACTTCGATTATGTCGAGATCGTCGCAGATATCGAACGCGATCCCGATGCCGTCACTATCGGGGCCGATCCCTATCTGATCATCAGGCCCGAGGGCCGCTGGCACAAGCCCGGCATTCTGGAAGAGTCAGCCGCCCGAACGGTCAGTCGCCCGTCAATTGACCGCCGGCACTGACGTGCATCTAACTGTTAAAGCGACCCCCGGTTGCCTGATGACAGGGAGTGCCATCTTGGGTAGCTTTGCGGCCGCTGTAGTTGGAATTGGGGGAATGCCTGCTGCGGCGGTCGGTCCGCGGCTTGCAGCTGGATGTTGTGCCCATGCCAGGCACGGCACCGGGAAGGCTGGCGATGCGTCCCGATCCGATCTGCGCTCCCCAATAAAAAAGCCGGAACACGGCTATGTTGTTTCTGGGGACAATGCAGGATGGATTTTGACAGGCTGATCGCCCAACTGCCGGAAAAGAAGGCGGCGATCCATACGCTCGAACGCGGCAAGGCCGTACGGCGCCCTTATGCCGCGCTGGCCGGCGATGTCGCCCGCGTGAAGGCGCAGTTGTTGGCCTGGGGCGTAAGGCCCAGAAACCGCGTCGGCATCTATGCGCCCAACTCCTATGACTGGCTGGTGCACGACCTGGCCCTGATCGAGATCGGCGCCATCTCGGTTCCCTTCACAGACGACTTTGCGGGATCGGTGAATGAAGAGCTGCTTGACCGCTATGACATCGCGCTTCTGTTGATTTCCAGAAATCATGCCCGCCTGTTCCCGCAGCGCCCGGCGCATGTGGCATTCATGGACGGGGACAATGCCGCGGTATCGGCACTGGAGCGGGCCGCCGCGGACGATGCCGACCTGGAGGATCAGTTCAGCCTGGTCTTCTCGTCCGGATCGGCCGGTGGCTTGAAGGGCCTGGTGATCAGCCGCAAGGGCGCGGCCAGCACACTGCCGCCGATCGTCGAGGCCATCGGCATCCGTGACGACGACCGGCTGCTGATGTTTCTTCCGATGTCGAACTTCCAGCAGCGCAACATGTGCTATGCCGCACTTTGGCGCGACATCGATATCATCATCACCGACTATACCCAGCTGTTCAACGCGATGCGGCTGCTGCAACCCACCGTGCTGGTCGCACCGCCAGTGCTCTACCAGATGGTGTATGCCGATTTCGAAAAGCAGTCGGCCGTGCGGCGCGCCCTGCGGACTGGCGTGGGCAGGCTTCTGTCACTTGTGCCCGGCCCCGACCGGCGCCTGGCGCTGGCCCGCCGGCTTCTGAGGCCCCTGCACGACCAGTTCGGCGGACGCATGCGCGTGCTGGTCACCGGCATGGCACCGATCCGGCGCAACGTCAGCGCCTTCTTCCGGAACATGCAGCTTCCCCTGTGTGAATCCTACGGCATGGTGGAGTCGGGATCACTGACCTTCCGGCCGGCCCATTCGCGCAAGGACGGGTCGGTGGGGCGGACCCTGCCCGGCGTAGAACTGCACTTCGCGCCGGACGGCGAGATCATCGTCCAACGCGACAACCCGCTGACACTGCGCTACTTCCAGTGCGCCGGCGGCGAGAATGAACGCACCTTCGTGGGCGAAAAGAAAGTGGCAACCGGCGATATCGGCCGCATGGATGTCGATGGCGATGTCTTCCTGCTGGGACGCAAGAAGGAATTGATCGTAACACCCGGCGGCTACAAGGTGCACCCGGAAATCATCGAGCAGGAAGTCAACCGCAGTCCCGATGTCGCCCATTCGGTGATCTTCCTGAAGCAGGGCGCCAACTTCCTGACTTGTGTGATCGACCTGTGTCCGCCGGATGACGATGCGGCGCGGGCCCGCGTGAAAAAGCATATCGAGGGGCTTTCCTCCACCCGCAAGGCGGCGCAATTCGTCGAGGTCATCTTCGCCGGCGAGGCGTTCAGCCGCGAAAACGGGCTGCTGCGCCCGAACCTGAAGATCGACCGGCGGGCAATCGAGGCGCGCTATGGGCGTTGAGCGCAATCGAGTGAAGCACACAGCGGTTAGCTCGTAGATTGCTCATTCTATTCGGCCGCCGGCATGGCGGCGCCAGACGCGGGGCGGTGGCACAGCCATGCCAGCGCCACCAGCCCGATGCACAGCCATGCCGAAAGGGTGAAGACGTCCAGCGAGGCCAGAAGATAGGCCTGGCCTACCATGCCGCGCGTTATCGCTGCCTTGGCCGCCATGTCCTCAAGCCCCAGCGCTCTCAGGGCAGCGAGCGCCGCATTGAACTGGGGCGCATAGGCCGTGGTGACGTCGGCCAGCCGGCTCTGGTGCAGTGCTTCGCGATTGTCCCATAGTGTGGTGACGATGGACGCGGCGAAACCCGAGCCGATGATGCGCACGAAATTGGCCAGGCCCGAGGCATCGGGGATGCGCTCCTGGGGCAGCCCGTCCAGAATGATTATCACCAGGGCGATGAAGAAGGAGGCCGAAGCGATGCCCTGCACCATCAGGGGGACCGCGATGGCAAAGAAGCTGGCATCATTGGTCAACCCCGCGCGCAGGAAATACGAAGCCGCCGCCGCCGCGAAGGATATGCTGGCGACAAGCCGTGCGTCGGTGCGCGCCATCAGGCCCGCGGCAACAGGTGTCAGAAGCACGGCCACTGCGCCGGTCGGCGCCGACACCAGCCCCGCCCATGTCGCCGTGTAGCCGAGCTGGGTCTGCAGCCACAGCGGCATCAGGATCATGTTGGCGAAAAACACGCCATTGCCCAGGCAGAATATGATCGTGCCCAGTGCGAAATTGCGGTTCTTGAACAACGACAGATCGACGATCGGATGCTCTTCGGTCAGCTCCCATATCAGAAAGGCGATGAAGCCGATTGCAGCGATGACGCAAAGTGCCAGGATGTGCGGCGAATCCCACCAGCCGGCATTCCTGCCCGTATCCAGCACCACCTGAAGTGATCCGGCCCAGACGATCAGGAGGGCAAGCCCGACCGTGTCAATGGGCAGCTTGCGAACCTGGGTCTCGCGCGTGCGCAGCATGGTCCAGCAGACCATGCCGACCGCAAGCCCCACCGGCACATTGATCAGGAATATCCAGCCCCAATGCCAGGAATCGGAGATATAGCCGCCCAGGATCGGGCCGCAGATCGGCGCCACCAGGGTGGTGATCGACCAGATGCCCAGCGCGGTTGCGCGCCGCGCCTGCGGGAAGATCGACAGCATCAGCGCCTGCGATCCAGGAATCATCGGCCCGGACACCGCGCCCTGCAGAGCCCGGAAGAACACCAGTGACGGAAGGCTCCAGGCGACGCCGCACAGAAAGGACGCGGCCGTGAAGGCCAGCACCGATACGGCGAAGGTCCTGACCACGCCATAGCGGTTCATCAGCCAGCCGGTCAGCGGCACCCCAATGCCGTTTGCCACGGTGAAGGAGGTGATCACCCAGGTCGCCTGGTCGGTGGAAGCGCCCAGGTTGCCGGCGATGGTGGGCAGGGAGACATTGGCGATGGTGACATCGAGCACCTGCATGAAGGTGCCCAGGGCCAGCGCCGTGGCGGCAGCCCACAGGGCCGGACCATGCATCGGGCCGGCTTCGGCGCCCTCGCGGGCCATGACGCCGGCGATGCTCACGGCGCCCTTGCGCTGTTCTCGGAGATGATCTTCTTCACCTGCGCGTCGATGGTGGCGGCCGCCTCATCGCCGGTATCGGCACGCATGGACTTAGCGGCCATGCCCGCGACCAGCGGGCCCGAGGTATCGCGCACAGCCACATCCACCGACACCGACAGGCCCACGCGCAGGGGATGTGCCTTCACTTCCGCAGGGTCGAGCGCGATGCGCACCGGCACCCGCTGGACAATCTTGATCCAGTTGCCGCTGGCATTTTGCGGCGGCAGTATGGCAAAGGCGCTGCCGGTCCCCGCCCCGAGCCCGGAGACATGGCCATGATAAATCACGCTGCCGCCATAGATGTCGGTGGTCACCGCCGCTTTCTGGCCGACACGCATGTCTGACAGCTGCACTTCCTTGAAATTGGCGTCGATCCACACAGCGTCCAGCGGCACAACGGCCATCAGAGGCGTCCCGGCGCTTACGTGCTGGCCAACCTGCACCGTGCGCTGGGCGATGACGCCGCCGACAGGCGCCACCACCTTCATGTGCGCCAGCACCAGTGCGGCGGATTTGAGGTCGGCGATGGCTGCCAGCACTTCGGGATTGTGTGCGACGTCGGCGCCGGCGATAGATGTTTGGGCTTGGTCCAGTCCGCTCTGCGCGGCATTGACCGCGGCCTGGGCGGCGTCCATCGCCTCGCGGGCATGGGCCAGTTCCTCACCCGACACGGCGCCCTTCATGGCTGCCTTGCGGCGGTCGTAATCGCTCTTGGCCTGGTCCAGCGTGACTTCGGCTTGGGCCAACTGGGCGCGGTAGGTGTCGGCGCCGGCGAAATTACTGCGCACCGCGCGCACCGCCCGCGCCAGCCGGGCCTCCGCCGCCTCCAGCTTCACCTGGGCGGTGGCCGGATCCATCTCGACCAGAAGCTGCCCGCGCCTGACCTGTTGGGTGTTGTCGGCATGAAGCGCCATCACGGTGGCGTTCTCGCGGGCCGTTACCGCCACAATGTTGCCCGCCACATA